>WBZU01000092.1_pt1 | contig 94706 bp, 75 predicted proteins | sample 5204311 | NCBI WGS metagenome assembly WBZU01 (sample SAMN12344359, study PRJNA552823) | activated sludge metagenome | biome: Activated sludge suspended growth; feature: Nitrification reactor; material: Wastewater; isolation source: activated sludge from nitrification reactor of wastewater...
TCGTCACAACCGCGGGGTCTGTTGGCGGTGTTCCTCCTCCGCCGCTGCGCGGCGGCATCGTCACAACCGCGGGGTCTGTTGGCGGTGTTCCTCCTCCGCCGCTGCGCGGCGGCATCGTCACAACCGCGGGGTCTGTTGGCGGTGTTCCTCCTCCGCCGCTGCGCGGCGGCATCGTCACAACCGCTAGCCTTCTCACGATGCACGTCGATCTGCGCCCCGCGCGCAAAACCGATGTACCGGCCATGGCCCAGGTGTTGGGCCGGGCCTTCCGCGAGGACCCGGTGATGTGCTGGCTGCAGCCGGATCCCGGTAAGCGCAAGGCCGCGCTGCCCGGCTTCTTCGGCGCCATCGCCCGCCATCACTTCCTGGCCGGCGGCGGGGCCGAGGTGGCACTGTCCGATTCCGGCATCGGCGCCGCGGCGTTGTGGGATCCGCCCGGGCACTGGGCGCAACACCCGAGGGAACAGATCGCCATGCTGCCCGCGGTGGTCAGGGCCTTTCGCGGTCGGCTCGGCGTGGCCCACGCGCTCAGCGAGGAGATGAAGGCGGCGCATCCCGAGGAACCGCACTGGTATCTGGCGGTGATCGGCAGTGACGGCGCGGTGCGCGGCGGCGGTTACGGGAACGCGCTGATGCGATCGCGGCTGGACCGCTGCGACGCCGAGGGCGCCCCGGCCTACCTGGAGTCCAGCAACCCCGAGAACATCCCCTATTACTCGCGGTTCGGCTTCGAGGTGACCGGTGAGATCGTGATGCCGGGCGGCGGGCCCTCGCTGTGGCCCATGTGGCGGCAGCCACGATAGGGGTGGAGTGGCGGCAGCCACGATAGGGGACAGGTCCGCGGAACCCGCAAGGACGGCGACTCACCCTTCGAGGTCGTCGACTGATCCGCGCGACGTGTCGGCCAGCGTCACCCGGAACTGCATGACTCGGTACGGCCAACCCCGCGCCGTATTCCACTGCGAGACAACCAGTCCCACCCCACCAGGAAAATCAAGCCGGCTACCGGGCAGCACATAGCCGCCATAGAGTTGGGCGACCTGGCACCCGTCGTGGTCCTCGTCGTCCCAGCCGCAGCCCAGCACAGGCCGCTGCACGCGCACGCCACTGAGGTCGCCGGCCGGTGAGGCGATGGTGCGGTAGCCGAGCGCATACGAGGACGACAGGAACCCGCCGAGAATCCATGTGCCGCAATCGAGTCGGCGCAGCGACAGCTCACCCCAGGTCTCCCCTGGCGGTGTGATCAAGGTCGCCTCCTCGCCCCAGACCCCGTCGGCCCAGGCCAGGTAGCCGGACTGATCGCCGATGTGTTCGGGACGCACCCGGCGGAGGATCAAGCCCTTGTTGCGCTGAAAGCCGGTCGAAACCACATACACCCAGCCGTCGTCGGGGTCGTAGTCCCATGTCCAGCACTGGGCGTGGCCGCTGTACAGCCCCGCCGGGAACCTCGCCTGCTTGCCCATGTTGATCCACGACAGTCCGTTGTCGTCGGACTGCCAGATCTCGGTCCACACCACGTTGCCGAAGCCCTGGTTGACGATCGCGTGCAGGTAAAGGGTGTCGCCGACCCGCAGCAGGTCGGACGGGATGACGGTACTGATGTTGCGGCGCAACAACCCTGGCGTATTGCGGTGCCGGTAGTGCCAGAGTTGCCGGGCGTACCGGGCATCGGCGCCACCGGCGCGGGAGTAGACGATCGGGTGGGTGGCGTCACCGGTCCCGATCAGGATCACCGGTGAGCGCCAGTCCCCGGAACCGACCCGATTGCCGGAGAACGTGTCGCCGAACACCGACACCAGATGGCCGTCGGCGGCCCGCACCGACGCGCCGAGGTCGGTGCACATCGCGCCGAACCGGTCGGTCAGCCCCGGGCCGGTCAGGTCCCGGACCTTGCCGGTGAATTCGGCCGAACTCCTTGACACAAGCGCCATCTGCTCACCGAACTGCGACGTCAGCGGGGTCCACCGACCGGGTCCATGCCCAGTAGTCCACGAGCCGCCACGGACTCAGCGAATGCACGACGCCGCGGGCGTCCTTGTAGAAGCTGTGGCTGATACTGGGCTGTGACCACACCATCGTCTTCATCTCCGCCTGGGTGCGGGCGTACCAGTCTTCATAGCGCTCGGAGCGCGGCTCGATCGCCGTCCCGCCGGATGCCAGCAGCAGGTCGATACACCCCATGATGTAGCGGATCTGGCACTCCGAGTGGAAGATCAGGCTGCCGCCGCTGGCCAGGTTGGTGCCGGGACCGTACATGCAGAAGAAGTTGGGAAAGCCCGGGATCGTGATGCCCAGGTACGCGGCCGGCCGCTCGCCCCACATCCGGTGCAGATCGACGCCGCCGGCCCCGGTGACGTCCAGTGACCCCAGAAAGTCGTTGACCCGGAATCCGGTCGCATAGACCAATACGTCTGCGGGATGGCGGTTTCCGTCGGTGTCGACGACGGCGTCCGCCTCGATGTGGTCGATCCCCGAGCGCACCAACTCGACGTTCTCCCGTCGCAGCGTTTTCAGCCAGCTGCCGTTGTCCTGCAGCGTGCGCTTCCCGGTGGCGGGATAGTCCGGAATCACCTTGGCGGCCAACGCCTCATCTCCGTCGAGCTGGCTGGTGATCCACTGGGTGAACATCATCCGCGCGAGGTCGTTGGCCTGGCTCACCGCTCTCTGCTGGTCCGGCCAGTCCGGGTCCACTTTGGCCGCCGCCAATCCGGTGTCACACCCCGGCCAGAACACCAGGAATCGGTACCAGCGCCCGTAGAACGGCAGATGCCTGAGCGCCCAACGCATTCCGGGTTGGACGGCGGCGTGGTAGTCGGGGTTGGGGAACATCCACTGCGCGGTGCGCTGGAAGATGGTGAGCCGTGCGACGGTCTCGGCGATGGCCGGGGCGACCTGGAAGCCGGTCGCGCCGGCGCCGATCATCACCACGTCCTTTCCGGTGAGGTCGACATCATGGTCCCAGCGGGCGGTGTGGAAGGCGGGCCCGGCGAAGCTGTCCGCCCCGGCGATCTCGGGTGTGTACGGCTGGTTGAGCTGCCCGACGGCGCAGATGACCGCGCGCGCCCGCAGCGTCTCATCACCCCCTTCCACGGTCTGGACCCTCACCGCCCAGGTGGCGGTGGCGTCGTCCCAGGCGGCGGCGCGGACGGTGGTGTTGAAGCAGATCCGGTCGAGCAGGGCGTGGCGCTGTGCGACGTCGGCGAAATAGGACTGCAGTTCGGGCTGGCGCGCGAAGAACTCGGTCCAGTGGTCCGACGGCTCGAAGCTGTAGCAGTAGAAGTGGTTCCCGACGTCCACCCGGGCGCCGGGGTAGCTGTTCTCCCACCAGGTGCCGCCGACGCCCGGATTCTTCTCGACGACGGTGAAGGGGATACCGGCCTGCTTGAGCCGGATCGCCGCCAGCAGACCGGACTGGCCGGCGCCGATCACCAGCACCGGAAACTCGGCGCGGGAGGCGGGGTCGGAAACCAGTTCGTCGCCGCGGGCGTCGCGGCCGTCGAGGCCCATCTCCTCGAGCATCATCGGCACGTACTCGTCTGCCACCTCTCCGGCGACGATCCAGTTCATCATCCGGTGCAGGAGCGCCGGTTCGACCGGCGCCGGTTCGGGGCAGCCGCGGTCGCGGTAGTTCCGGATCACGTCGAGTGCCAGGGCACGGGCGGCGGCCTTGTCGTCCTCGGACATGAAGCCCTGCACCTCGTTGAGGAAGATCCCGGCTGGCCGCAGCGGTCCCTCGAGGATGGACCGCCGCACCGCCTCGTCGTCGGTCATGTGCACGCACGACAGCAGCAGCGCCGGCACTGACACGTCGGCCAGTGCGGCGACGATCTCCTCGTCGGAGTCGGTGAACGGCTCACCGGCATGCGGGTTGCGCATCGGTCCAGGCTATTGGGCTAGCGGCACGCGGTTCGCGCGAACAGACACAAACTCGCCCCGACACGCGGTGTCGCGGTCAGCCGCCGCTTTCACTGCGCCAGTCGTCGGCCCCGACGACGATCATCCGCAGCTGCTTGGTCGCGATGCGGTTGATCTCCTGGACCGCCGCCGCATCGCCGGCGTCCTCGAGCGACTCGGCGATGATGATCATCGAATTCACGAACAGACTGGCCAGGATGTTGAGATCCTCGGTGCTCCAGTCCCGCAGGTCGGGAAAGCGGGCCAGGTCCGTGGCCAATTCCGAAGTGATCAAACGGATCTCGGTGCGGATGGCGTAGCGCAGTACGGTCACCCCGCTCGAGCGTTCCCGGCTGATGAAGCGCCAGTGCTCCCGCTGCTGGGTGACGCTGGCGGTGAGGATCTCGACCGTCGAGTCGATCACCCGGGTGGGATCGAGCCGACCGGTGCGCGCCGCCCGGAGGGTCTCGCGCAGCGAACGGAACGATTCGTCGATCAGGACCAGCCCGAGGGCCTCCATGGATTCGAAGTGCCGGTAGAACGCCGCCGGGACGATCCCCGCCTCACGGGTGACCTCGCGCAGGCTCAGCCCGCTGAAGCTGGTCTCGGCGAGGAGTTTCAGGGCTGCGGCGATGATGGCCCGGCGGGTGGCCTCTTTGCGTTCCTCGCGCGACGGGGTGTCGCGGGATCGTGACCGCCCGGACCTCTCCCGGCGCGAACTGGGTGTACGACCATTCACTGTTGTGAACTCTAACACAACCGCGTGTTTTCCCTTGACGGATTCGGGCGACGCTAACAACGGTGTACACATGTTCACTGAAACTATCGAACGCACGCGGCGCGGAACCGGCTTCCGGCGCCGTCTGCTCGGACTGCTCGCCGGCCCGCACGGCGTGGACCGCTACACCGAGCTCGTCGACCCCATGTGGACCAGCGAGGATCGCGCCACCGTGGTGCGGGTGAGCCGGTCCAAACCGCGCAGCGTCACGCTGTGGCTGCGGCCCAACCACCCCCGCGCCGGGTTCCGGGCCGGCCAGTTCCACACTGTCACCGTCGAGATCGACGGTCGCCGCCACAGCCGCTGCTACTCGCCGGCAAACGCCGAGGGCGTCGACCTGATCGAGCTCACCGTCGCCCGGCATGAGAGCGGCGTGGTGTCGGAGTTCCTGCACCGGGCGGCCCGCCCCGGCATGACCGTCGGGCTGTCGGCTCCCGCCGGCGACTTCGTCCTGCCGCGTCCGCGCCCGCGGCGCCTGCTTCTGATCGCCGGCGGCAGTGGCATCACCCCGGTGATGTCGATGATCCGCACGCTGAGCGAGGAGTGGTACGACGGCGAGATCGCCGTCCTGCACTACGTCCGCACGATCGACGACGCCTGCTATCGCGAGCACCTGGCCACCCTGCCCGACGTCCGGGTGCTGCACTGCAGCACCCGCGACCGGAGCGGCGATCTGCACGGCCACGTCGACGGGGCCCACCTGTTCGCGGCGATGCCGGAGCCGGACGCGGTGTACGTCTGTGGCCCGCCCGCGCTGGTTGAGGCCGTCCGCGCGGTGCACCCGGCGGCTGTCGCCGAAAGCTTCACGCCCGCAACGCCTGTGATTCCGGAGTCGCCAGGCTGCGGCCGGATCACGTTCTCCGGCAGCGGGATTGACATCGCCGACGACGGCCGCCCACTGCTCGACCAGGCCGAGAAGGCCGGCCTGACCCCGCAGAGCGGATGCCGGATGGGTATCTGCCACACCTGCACCCGCCGCAAGGTGAGCGGAATGGTCCGCAACCTCACCACCGGTGCCATCTCCACCGCCGACGACGACGCCGTGCAGATCTGTGTCTCGGTGCCCGTCGGCGACGTCGACATCGATCTCTGACCAACCACTCTCACCACAGGGAAGACCAATGACACACACCCCCACGCTCACCCCGGCCCAACTCGAGGCCTTCGGCCGTGAACTCGACGCCATCAAGGAGAGGGTCGTCGCCGACCTCGGTCAGGCCGACGTCGACTACATCCGCCGGGTGATCAAGGCGCAGCGCGGCATGGAGATCGCCGGCCGCGCCCTGCTGATGCTCCCGCTGACCTGGCTGCCCGGAACCGCCTTGCTGTCGGTCTCAAAGATCCTCGACAACATGGAGATCGGCCACAACGTCATGCACGGCCAGTACGAGTGGACGGGCGACCCGGCGCTGTCCGGCCAGGCTTTCGAGTGGGATACCGCCTGCCCGGCCAACCAGTGGCGGCACTCGCACAACTTCACCCATCACACCTTCACCAACATCGTCGGCATGGACCGCGACATCGGCTACGGAATCCTGCGGATGAGCGTCGACCAGCCCTGGCGCCCTTACTATCTCGGCAACCCGGTCTACGCCTTCCTGCTCATGGTGCTCTTCCAGTACGGCGTCGCCCTGCACGAACTGGAGACCGAACGCATCCGCGCCGGTGAGATCACCCTCGCCGACAAGCGCGACATCCTGCGGGAGATCTGGACCAAGACCCGCCGGCAGACCCTCAAGGACTACGTGGCCTTCCCGCTGCTGGCCGGTCCATTCGCCCCCTTCGTGTTCGCGGGCAACATGACGGCCAACCTGGTCCGCAACGTGTGGGCGTACTCGATCATCTTCTGCGGGCACTTCCCCGAAGGGACACAGGAGTTCTCGGTCGAGCAGACCCGCAGCGAGACGCGGGGGCAGTGGTACTACCGGCAGATCCTCGGCTCGGCGAACCTCACCGGCGGCAGGCTGTTTCACATCCTGTCCGGCAACCTCTCCCATCAGATCGAGCACCATCTGTTCCCCGACATCCCGGCCCGGCGTTACGCCGAGATCGCCCCGCAGGTGCGTGAGATCTGCGAACGCTACGGGCTGCCCTACAACGCCGGGCCGCTGCCGAGGCAGTTCGCGACGGTGGTGCGCAAGATCGTCCGCCTGGCGTTGCCGTCACGAACCGTCAAGCCGGCCAGTGTGCCGCAGCCGGTGGCCGCCTAGGACGGCGAAGAGGGCTGCACCAGGATCCGGATCGGGTCGCCCTCGGCCCGCTCGAGCATCTCGATCCCCTCGGCGATGTCCTCGAGCGGGATGACCCGGCTGATCGAGCGGGACAGGTCCAGGCGTCCGAGCGATACCAGCCTGGCGAGCGTCTCGATATCGGCGTTCTGATAGCCCAGATGGCCCAGAACCTGCTTCTTGGTCAGGCCGAACATCGAGGTCGGTCCGATGGTGGGGGAGTCCGCGCTCATCCCGACGCCCACCAGGCGGCCGCCCACCGTCAGACAGTCCAGCGCCTGCTCGAACGTCACCTTCAAGCCCACCGCGTCGAAGGCGACGTCGAGCTTGCGGCCGCCGGTCACCTCCGCGATCCGGTCCCTGATCTCCGGATCACGCGAGTCGAATGCGTAGTCGGCGCCGAGTTCCAGCGCCCGCTCCCGTACCGCCGGGTTGATGTCGACGGCGATGATCGGCGCCGCGCCCACCAGCCGGGCCAGCTGCACGATGTGGGTGCCGACCCCGCCGACGCCCCACACGCCCACCGACTCACCGATCCCGACCTTTCCGGTGTGGACCACCGCTCCGTAAGGGGTGGAGACGGCGTCGGCGAGGATCGCGGCCTGCTCCAGTGGCACGTTGTCGGGCACGCGGGTCAGCCCGGCGGCCAGCGCCACGGTGTACTCCGCCCATGCGCCGTCGTAGGCGAAGGCCATGATCTGCATCTGCAGGCAATTGGTGACATCGCCGCGGCGGCAGTTCGCGCAGTCGCCGCACGGCCGGCCCGCCGCCACCACCACCCGGTCGCCCACCGACCATCCGGTCACGTCGGGCCCGAGCTTGGCGATGGTCCCCGAAGCCTCGTGTCCCTGGGTCACCACCGGGCGCTGGGCCGGGAAGGTTCCGTTGATCAGGCTGACGTCGGAGTGGCAGATGCCGCAGAACGCCACCTTGACCACAACCTCGCCGGGCCCGGGCTCGGGGATCGGGACATTCTCGACGGCAATGGTTTTAGTGTCCGCGTAGAACCGTTCGGCGCGCATCGTGTCAGCCATCAGAGCCCCTCTCGTCTGCCCTCAACGTACGCGCCGGGTCGATAGAGTGGCCGCCATGGCCTGGGTACGGCAGCGGGACTCGGTCACCTGCGGACCCAGCGTCGCGGTGATGGCCGGGGCGCTGCTCGACGCGGACTACGGCGCGCGGTTGTTCGGCGCGAATCCCGACGGGGCCCAGCAGTGGTTCTCCGCCGAACAGGGCCGCGTCCACCGGACCGTCAACATGGTCTGGCCCCGTGCGCTGGGCACCACTCCGGCCGGAATGGCACGGGCCATCACCGTGCACAGCCGGGCACGCGGTGTGCGGTACCGGTGGCGGCGTGCGCGCCGCGGAGACGATGTGGCCGACGTGCGCGCAGCACTCGCCCAGGGGTGGCCGGTGGCGATGCTGATCGGCGCCGCCATCCCGCGGCACTGGGTGCTGTTCACCGAGATCGCCGGCTCGGCGCTGCGGTGCTACGAACCGTCGTCGGGCGTGCTGCGCACGGTGAGCGCCGGGGACATCCGTCGGGCGAACCTCGACGCCCTCGGCTTTCCCCGCGCGTTCGCCTTCGTCCTGCCCGACCTGCCGGCCTGACAGCCCAGTCAGCTGCCGCCGCCCAGCAGCGCGATCGACGCGGCGACCGCGGGTTCGAGCATTCCGCCCACCGGCGACCCGTCCTCGACGGTCTGTGCGGTCAGCTCCCGCAGACCGCCGACCAGGATGACGGCAGCCGTCGGTGACAGCGGCGCCAGCCCGGCCCGCCGGAACCCGGGGCCGGTGCTGAGTGCCACGATCATCGCGGCGAGCCGACTGAAGCCCTTGCGCAGCATGGGCCGTGCCGCCTCGCCTAGGGCGGGAAGCTCACGGATCCAGCTCAAGGTGACGGCCGGGTTCGCCTCGATGGTCCCGACATAGGCGGCTACGGCCTGGTGGACCTGCTCGCGCCAGTCGGCGTCCGGGTCGACCGCTGCCTGCACCGCCTCGACCAGCTCCTCGTTGTTGGCGGTGAGCAACTCGACGAAGCACTCCTCCTTGGTCGAGAAGTGGTCGTAGAAGGTTCGTTTGGAGGTGCGCGCGCAGCGGACGATGTCTGCCACCGTGGTCTCCCGGTAGCCGCGTTCCTCGATGCACGCGGCGAGCCCATCGAGAAGGCGCCGCCGGAACTCCGCCGCGGGATCGGCCTGCGGAGCCTTCACGCCAGTCGGTGCGCTCACCTCAGCCCCTTCTACAGCACTTGTCACGTCCTGGTACTGAACGGTACCGTAACAACGGACGTGAGTGGTACACCTCAGTACCAAGTAGGGAGTCTGATGACCCAGGCCGCTGACCTGCAGATCGCCGGAACCTCGGCCCTGCCGCCCGCCCCGCAACCGCCCCGCGCGGTGGTGGGCCTGGCATTCACCACCGCCCGGCGGCGCACCGTCGCCTGGCTGACCCGCACCTACGGGCCGGCCGTGACCCTGCGGATCCCGCTCTTCGGTGAGACCGTCATGGTCTCCGACCCGGTGTTGGCCAAGCAGGTGTTCACCACCAGTCCCGACGTGTTGCACAACATCCAGCCGAACCTGAGCAGGCTGCTCGGCGCCGGCTCGGTGTTCGGACTGGAGGGCGCCGCCCACCGGCGCCGTCGCAAGCTGCTGACCCCGCCGTTCCACGGCAAGAGCATCACCGCCTACGAGCGCATCGTCGAAGAGGAGACCATGCGCGAGATGGCCTCCTGGCCGGAGGGCACCGAGTTCGCCACGCTCGAACCGATGATGCGGATCACGCTCAACGTGATCCTGCGGGCGGTGTTCGGCGCCGACGGCGCGGAGTTGCAGCGCCTGCGCGAACTGCTCCCGAAGTGGGTCACCCTCGGCTCGAGGCTCGCGCTGGTCCCCACCCCCTCGCTCGCGCCGGGCCGCTGGGGGCCGTGGAAGCGGCTGGCCGACTACCGCCGGACCTATGAGTCCCTGATGGACAACCTCATCACCCGCGCCCGTCAGGACCCGCAGTTCGAGCATCGCACCGACGTGCTGTCGATCTTCCTGCGCAGCACCTACGACGACGGCACCACCATGACGCGCGGCGAGATCGGCGACGAACTCCTTGCCCTGTTGGCCGCCGGGCACGAGACCACCGCGTCGACGCTGGCATGGGCCTTCGAGCGGATCTCGCGTCATCCGAAGGTGCTGGAACAACTGGTGTCCGAGGTGTCCGGAGAGGACAACAGCTATCGGCAGGCAACCATTTTCGAAGTCCAGCGCAATCGGACGGTCATCGACTTCGCCGGCCGCAACGTCGCCGCGCCGATGTACGAACTCGGGGAATGGCGACTGCCGCAAGGCTATTCGATCCTGATCAGCCTGTTGCAGCTGCACTCCGATCCCAACGTCTACCCCGACCCGGAGCGCTTCGATCCGCAGCGCTTCATCGACGAGAAGCCCAGCACCTTCTCCTGGGTGCCCTTCGGTGGGGGAACGCGCCGCTGCGTCGGGGCGGCCTTCGCCAACATGGAGATGGACGTCGTCCTGCGTACGGTGTTGCGGCACTTCACCATTCGCACCACCTCGGCGCCAGGTGAGAAGTGGCACCACCGCGGCGTCGCGTTCACCCCGAAGAAGGGCGGACGCATCGCGCTCTACCGCCGGACTACGCCCCTCGGCTGAGCATCACGCCGATCTCGATCGGAAGGGCCAATCCTCCGATCAGAACGGGTTGGTGTATTCCACCTCGGGGTGGGTGGCCAGGGAGATCGACGGCAACAGCGGGATGTTGCCGAACGGCGTGACGAACTGGAACGAGTTGAGGTTCGTGCCCTTCTGCGGGATCACCGAATCGGCGATCCCGAAGCCGCCGCTGAAATCGATGAAGTTCATCACCGTGCCGACCGGCGGAACGTTCAGCGGCGTGGTGCCCACATCGCCCGACGTCACCTTGGTGACCAGGATCGACTTGCTGTGGACCCCCGTCGAGGAATCCCACTGGTTCTCCACGTCGGCGTCGATGGTCCCGATCTTGCGGCCGAGGAAGTCGTAGACGTCGAACTGCTGGTAACCCTGAATCTGGACGTCCCGGGGCGGCAGGCCGTTGATCCCGCTGGGGATCACGTCGGAGCTGGCGACGAACTTCTGGCCACCCGGGGCGACCATCGACCGCATCGCCGGCTCACGCGAGGCGTTGAAGGTGGTCTGCGGGAACAGCCAGTTCGGCAGGCCCAGTGAGGTCAGGTCGGTCACCCCCTGCGGCGTGCCGAACTTCAGGGTGATCACGTCGCCGGAAGCCTGCGGCATCGAGGAGTAGAGCAGCCACGTCTTGTCGCTGAAGAAATAGGCGACGTTGTACACGGTGCCGACCGGCGGCGTCTGGCCGGGGTTCGTGCCGACGTCGATGCCGTCGTTGCCGGTGACCAGGATCGCCTGGGTGGAGATGCCGAGGGTGTCCGACGTGGTTGTGAACAACCCGTCGAAGGTACCGACCTTCTTGCCGGTCGAGTCGTAGACCCCGAACTTCTGATCGCCCTGCAGGCTGTTGAACAGCGGCAGCAGTCCGATTGCGCCGGTGAGCTTTTCGGCGTTCGGATCGGCGGGTGCGATGTTGAACCCGCCGGTTATGTCCATCGGGCGGTTGTCGAAGGTGTGGTCGACGATGCCCTTCGAGGCGTCAAAGGTCAGCGGCAGCGGGATGGATATGAAGGGCGTCTTCAACGTCACCGAGACCTTGTCCCCGGCCGGGGTGGGCATCGACGAGTACGACACTCCGACCAAACCGAGGGTGAAGTCGGAGATCACCGAGCCCACCGGCGGAGTCTGGCCGGCGCCGGTCCCCACGTTGGTGCCGTCATTGGAGGTGACCAGCATCTCGACGTAATTGGCGCCGAGGGAGGTCGGGTCACCGGTGGTCACCAGGGCGCTGAAGCCGCCGACCTCGGCACCGGTGTTCGGGTCGACGAGCTTGAAATCCTGCCGGCCCTGTTGCATGTTCGGCTGGCCCGGCCAGTACGCCCAGCGGCCGGTGAAGGCGTCGATGATCTCGATGGAGTCCGCCACCACGTTGTAGCCGTTGAGCACCAGCGTCGGCGTCGCCGGGGTGCTGACCGCCGACGCTGTGGTGGCGGCGGCGAGGGGCTGACGGCGGGATGCGGCGAGCACCAGCCAGTTGAGCGGGGAGTTCGCCTGCGGAACGAACGGCGAGTGGCCCGAGAAGGTGCTGACCAGTTGTGAGACAACGGAATTGATCACCGTTGTGATGTGGTTGGCCACGTTGGTCAGGGCGGCCGGGAGCGTGATGGTCGGCGCGACGGCCTTGGAGGTGACCGACAGCTTGGGCGCGACGGCCGGCTGGGCGGTCTCGAGGAGCGACGTCACGGTCTGCGTCGCCGCGGGGGCCGGGGTCGGGACGGCGGGCTCCGTCGCCGCGGCGGGTGAAGCCGCCGGGGTGTCGACGACCGGATCGGCGGCGGCCGGTTTCACCGCGGGGGAGTTGTCGTTGGCCTTCACCGCGGCGGCCGGGGCGGGGCCGACGTCGGGCTTCTGCTGCGGAGCCGACTGCGCGGAGTCGCCGGCGCGGCTGGAGGTCAGGTCCCGCTCGATGGCCGCCGGCACATCGGGGGTGCTGGTCTCCGGCGCCGACTGACCGGCGGTTGACGACTGTGCCGTGTGGGGGGTGCGGGCGGAGCGTGCCGTATGACCGCGGGTGGGTCCGGCGGTCGGGGTGTCGGCCTGGGCGCCTGCCGGCGCTTCCGGCGCGGACGACCCGGGGGTGTCCGACGGCGTTGTGTCGGCCCAGGCGATCCCCGGGCCGCTGAAGAGAGCAGCGCCCACCCCGAGAGCAGCGGCAAGGGCACCGATGCGGCCGACATATGTTGATGCGCTCATGGTTTCGTCTCTCTTCTTGGGTCCGACGCTGGTTCTCTAGCCGGGTTGTTCGGTCAGTTCGAAGGTGTCGTAGACGAACCCGAGGTCATGGCGGATGCGCTCAGGGTCGAGGTTGAACTTCTCGGGCGAATGCTGGTGGCGGCTCTTGTAGTTGCGCTGCTTCTCGCCCTGCTCCCGGACCTCCTCGACGAAGGCCGCGGTCGGCTCGATCTCGATGAAATCGAGGATGCGCTTCATCGTCGGCTCGAGGTTCTGCAGCAGATCGGTATAGCGGACCACGCACAGGTTCTTCTCGGGGATACGCCCGGAGGTGTAGGCCTCGTGGAAGGAGCGCAGCATTTCGCAGGAAGCCTGGTAGAGGTTCTCCACCCAACGCTTCTGGTCCGCCTCGGTGGTCCGGTTCCAGACGTCGTACCCGTTCTCCAGCACACCGGACGCCAGCGACATCCCGGACGGGATGACCTCGACCGGATCGCGAATGATGTAGACGAGTTTCGCGTCGGGGTAGCGCTTGAGGACTTGGTCAAGGCGGAAGGTGAGCATGCTGGTCTTGGCCAGGATGCGCTTGGCGTGCTTGTAGGCGAGGTTACGGCGCCAGCATTCCTCGTGATAGGTGAAGAAGCGGTCCCAGTCAGCGTCGGTCACCCCCTCGACGCCCATCTCGCGCCGGCACAGGGCACTGCCCCAGGTGTCTTGCCAGGCAAGGAAATACGCCCAGGCGAACGGACCGTCCATGGTCCGGAAGAACCACAGGACGTCGTCGGTCTCGATACCGCGCAGGTTGGTGTCGTGAATGTCGGAGGGGTGGTAACGCGCCGGTGAGAACCGGTCGAACCGCGGGACGATCGGGCCCAGGACCTTGCGGGCCGTGATGGCCGGGAACAGCATCTCCCACAGTTCGAATGCGGCGAGGTCGTCGCCGGATCCGAGTAGCAGGCGGTGCAGGAACGTGGTTCCACTACGCGGGTTGCCGACGATGAAGACCGGGCGATCGACGGGTGTCTTGCGGTAACCGGGGAAGAAGATCCGGTCCAGCCACATGGTGGCCGACGAAACCGCAAGGCGCAGTTGCAGTACCGCGAACGTGCCGATCGGCCGAAACCGGAATCCGAACGTCTTGTTGATGGTCCGATACAGCTCGATGTAGTGACGCACTCTCAGCACACCCACTCCGCGGCCGCGGCCACCATCGTGAAACCGGCGGCGGCACTGCCGATGAGGATCTTGTCGCCGTTGCCGACGGCCCCTTCGCGGAGGCGGTGATCCAAGGCGAGCGCCCACGCGGTGCTGGCGGTGTTGCCGTACAACGAGTGGGTGAAGACCCCGGCGCTCGGCTTGGCGTCGAGGTCGGAGAAGATCCGTTCCAGCACAGCCTGACTCGGCTGATGGAAGGCGTAGTGGTCGATCTCCTGCGGTGTCCAGCCCACCCCGTCGAGCAACTCCCGAACCTGGGGCACCACATGGACCGAGAGCGCGAAGAGTTCCTTCGAGTGTGAGACGAACACCCCGTCGACGGGCGCCCGGCACAGGTCCCAGTGCTCGGGAAGCGACTTGTGCGTGAACGCCTCGACCCGCGCTCCGCCGGTCGGCAGAACATCGCGGGTGACCAGCAGGGCGGCGGCGGCGTTGCCGATGGTGAGCCCGGCGACGCCGAGCGTCACCTCCTCCACGGTCTGCAGGTCGTAGGTGATGCGGTCGCGGGTGATCTCGGCGGCGCAGATCAGCGCGGTCTTGATCTCGGGGTGCAGGGCGAAATATCCGGCGACTACGTGCATCGCCTCGATGAGCCCGGCGCAGGCGCATGTCACGTCGAAGGCGATGGCCGGGGTGGCGCCCAGGCGGCCCGCGACCTCCGCGGCCGTGGCCGGCTCGAACGCGTCGCGGGCGATCCCGCCGTAGACCACCAGATCGATGTCGGAGGCGTCGACGCCGTTCTCGGTGAGGCAGGCGGCGGCGGCGCGGGAGGCCCACTCACCAGGGGACGAGTTCTCGTCACCCTCGAAGTAGCGGACCTGGGTGCTGCATCGGTCGAACACCCAGCGGACGCCGGCTTCGACCATCGCCCACTCGTCGGCCGTGCCACGGAAGCATTCACGCAGACGCGAAAGGGATTCTTCGTTGTCGACGGCGACTTCCGGCAGGATTGTCGCCGGCCGCGAGAAGTACAGCTGGGGGAGCATCAGCACCCCCGGCCGGGGTCATTGATCGAGGTAGTCACCATTGACACCCGCAACCCTCCGCCGCTCAAGTGGTGAGTATTTGCAAGAACTCGCTGAACTATACCTGAGAATAGACTGAATCTGGACTACAAAGTTTGCACATCTAAGTGAGGACGATTCCCCGATCGCCGTGCTCTTTGCTAGGACTCGGGCACGCGGCTCAGATTGATCGCGACGAAGTCGGTCTGCCACAGCCCTTCGAACAGGTCGAGCCCGATTTCTTCCACTTCGGACTGGTCACCGGCGACGACGCCGCTCGCGGCGACCTTTTTCGCGATGTCGCGGATGGAGCGCTCGGCATCGATTTCGCGAACGAACGCCAGATGTGCGGGGCTCAGCCGCAGCCGCCACCCGGGCCGGAAGATCTCATCGCCGGCAAGGTCGCTGCGCAGACGGAAAAGCGGCACGTAGTCCAGGGCACGGTCGTCGTCGAAGTCGATTCGGTAACTGTCGGGATCGCGATCGGCCCGGGTCGCCATGAAGAAGTGGCATGCGTTCTGGGTGTTGATGCGCTCCATCACCGACCACATCTTCTCCCGGGGCAGTTGGTCGACGGCTGCGTAGAACTCGATGTCGGGATTCACCAGGGTGGGCGGGTGGTAGGACGTGTTGAGCAGCCAGTCCTGGAAGACCAGTCCGGCACCGGCGACCAGTTCCAGGCAATCCTCGACGCTGTAGGCGCGGTCCCGGCCGTGTAGGAAGGTGTCCACCAGGCCCGCGTCGAACTCCAGGTCCGGAGCGATCGCAAGGTAGCTGCGCAGCGGGTGCGTCTGGGGCAGGACGGCGATGGCCTGTTTCACCATGTGCAGCGATTCCTCGTCCTGGGTGAGCCCCATTTCGCGGAAGACGCCCTGCATCGACTCCACCCCGGTGCGCCCGTAGAGGGCGTAGAGCATGATCCCGACGACGCCTGCGGGGCGCAGGACGTCGGCGAGAGCCTTCATCCCGACCTCCGGCTCGGCCAGGTGGTGCAGGACCCCCGTCGAGACCACCAGGTCGAAGTCACGACCGAGAGTGCCCACCTCCTCGATCGGAAGGTGGTGCAGTTCAAGGTTCTTCAGCGAGTACTTGTCCTTGAGGTACTGCTCGTGGTCGATGGCGGACTGGCTGACGTCGATGGCCACCACCTGTGCTGCGCGGTTGTTGTAGGCAAACACCGCCGCCTGATTGGTTCCGCACCCGGCGATCAGGATGTCGATATCGGCCTGGTAGGGCCGGTCGGGCCAGAAGATCCGGTGGCTATGGCTGGGATCGAAACGCTGCCAGCTGTGGCGCAGCCAGCCCTCGAGATTCTGGATCGGCTCGGGATAGGTCCAGCGGTCGTACTGGCGCGCGACGACGTCTTCTCGGGGGTCGGTCATGGGAGCGCCCTAAGAATCTCCAGCTCGGCGTCAGCGGGACTGCAGCAGTGGGTTGGTCCGCAGGATGGGGAACGGGAACAGGTACTCCGTCTCGGTGTCCTCCAGGCTGTCGTAAAGGCCGAGGGTGTGGACGCCGGCCTCCTCGACCCGGAGCGGCAGGTACTGGGTGAACACCCGGAACTTGACCGGCGTGGGCGGGTTGTCGGGCCACTGCCAACTGAATTCGAGGCTGCCGACGCGCTGGCCGGACGGCGAGGTGGCGACGATGACCTTCGTCGGGTTGTAGTCGGTGCCGCCGAGGGCCGTCATGGCGATCACCATGGGCACGGTGATCGTCGCCGGGAAGCCGTTGACGTAGCAGCTGGTCATGGGGAAGCCCTTGGCGGTGATTCCGCCGGCATCCTCTTCGACGGCGCTCAAGGCCGGCGCAAATACGACCACGCGCATGGTCCACTCCTCGGGTTCGTTGACGCGTCCGGCTCACCATAGTGGCAGGGACGGTTGTCACCGACGACAGAGTGGCACCGAGGGAGTGGCGGCGCCGGTTAGACCTCGGCGCGCTTCGGCAGCCGCCAGCCGGGCCGGGGGAAGTGGCAGGTGTATCCGTTGGGGATGCGCTGCAGGTAGTCCTGGTGCTCCGGTTCGGCCTCCCAGAAGTCCGATGCCGGGACCACCTCGGTGACAACCGTGCCGGGCCACAGCCCGGAGGCGTCGACGTCGGCGATGGTGTCCAGCGCCACCTGCTTCTGCTCGTCGTCGAGATAGAAGATCGCCGAGCGGTAGCTGGTGCCGATGTCGTTGCCCTGGCGGTTCTTGGTGGTCGGGTCGTGGATCTGGAAGAAGAACTCCAGCAAGGCCCGGTAGTCGGTCTTGGCCGGGTCGTAGACGATCTCGACGGCCTCGGCATGACCGGGATGGTTGCGGTAGGTGGCGTTCGCGTTCTGGCCGCCGGTGTAGCCCACCCGGGTGGAGATCACCCCGGGCTGGCGCCGGATCAGGTCCTGCATGCCCCAGAAGCAGCCGCCGGCGAGTATCGCGGTCTTGTAGTCGCTCGCCGCAGTTTTCTCAGACACAGTGTCCTCCTTGTCGAACAGCCTGACGTAGTCCCCGTACCCCTGTGCCTCGAGGTCGTCGCGGTGGACGAAGCGCAGTGCCGCGGAGTTGATGCAATAGCGCAGCCCGCCGCGGTCGCGGGGGCCGTCTTTGAACACATGCCCCAGGTGGCTGTCGGCCTTGGCCGAGCGGACCTCCTTGCGGGGGAACAGCATGGAGAAGTCCCGCTTGGTCGTCACGTCTCCCAGCGGCATGGTGAAGCTCGGCCAGCCGGTGCCGCTGTCGAACTTGTCGACCGAGGCGAACAGCGGCTCACCGGACACCACGTCGACGTAGATGCCGGGCTCGTGGTGGTCCCAGTACTCCCCGGTGAAGGCAGGCTCGGTGCCGTTGCGCTGCGTCACTCGGTACTGCTCAGGTGTCAGGTGGTCCTTGTTCATGCCATTCCAGTGTGCTCTTCGAGGGGGTTTCACGCAGGCCCGGGCGTCAGCGGTCACAGACCCGTCATCCGTCGTGCGCACTTTCGATGAAGGTTCAGGGCGGCGGGCAGTCGGCCGCCACTGCCTCGACAAGCCCTGCCGGTCGTGTTCTAGTCGAGCCGTGACGGCCCCCCGATTCTCCCGCGCCGAACTCGCCGACGCCTTCGCGGTGTTCGAGAAGGAGGTCGACGACGCCGCCCGGACCCACAACTGGGATGCCTGGGTGGCGCACTACACCGAGGACGTCGATTACATCGAGCACGCGATGGGCACCATGAAGGGCCGCGCGCAGGTGCGGGACTGGATCTACCGCACCATGACGACGTTCCCCGGCAGCCACATGACGGCGTTCCCCTCGCTGTGGCACGTCATCGACGAGGACACCGGCCGGGTGATCTGCGAACTGGACAACCCCATGCGGGACCCGGGTGACGGCACCATCATCAGCGCCACCAACATCTCGATCATCACCTACGCCGGCGACGGCCTGTGGTCGCGCCAGGAGGACATCTACAACCCACTGCGTTTCCTCAAGGCCGGGATGAAGTGGTGCCTCAAGGCGCAGGAGTTGGGCACCCTCGACGACGAGGCGGCCGCCTGGATGCGGCAGAACGGCGCCGGCGCGTGAGCCCGAAGCTCGTGATCGGGGCCAACGGCTACCTCGGCTCACACATCGTCCGCCAGCTGGTCGCCGACGGCGAAGATGTCCGAATCATGTTGCGCCCCAACGCCAAGACCATAGGCATCGACGATCTGGCGGTGACGCGCTTCGTCGGTGACATCTTCGACAACGACGTCCTGCGTGAGGCGATGACGGGTTGCGACGACGTGTACTACTGCGTGGTCGACACCCGCGGCTGGCTGACGGATCCGGCGCCGCTGTACCGCACCAACGTCGAGGGCACCCGCAACGTGCTGGCCGTCGCCACGGACGTCCACCGCGAGCATCCGTTCCGCAAGTTCGTCTACACCAGCAGCTACGCCACCGTCGGCCGACGGCGCGGGCACCGCGCCACCGAATCCGACGAAATCACCCACGAGACAAGGCTTCCCGACTACGTGCGCACCCGGTTGATCGCCGAGCGCATGGTGCTGAAGTGTGCGCGCGACAGCGACCTTCCCGCCGTCGCGATGTGCGTGGCCACCACCTACGGAGCGGGGGACTGGGGCCGAACACCGCACGGCGCCATCATCGCCGGAGCGGCATTCGGCAAGCTGCCCTTTGTCCTCGACAAGATCGAACTCGAAGCCGTCGGCGTCGACGACGCGGCGCGGGCGATGATCCTGGCCGCCGAGCACGGCCGCGTCGGGGAGCGCTACCTGATCTCGGAGAAGACGATCACCAACGCCGAGGTGGTCCGCATCGCCGCCGAGGCGGCCGGCGTTCCCGCGCCCACCAAGACCCTTCCGCTGCCGGTTGCCTACGCGCTGGCCGCCCTCGGCACCGCCAAGGCGCGCCTCCGAGGCAGCGACGAGCGCCTGACCCTCAACGCCCTGCGGCTGATGCGCGCCGAGGCGCCCGTCGACTGCGCCAAGGCCCGACGAGAGTTGGGCTGGCAGCCCCGGCCGGTGGAGGAGTCCATCCGCGAGGCGGCGCTGTGGTGGGTTCGCCAGCGGCAGGCGAAGCGTCCAGCTTGAGTTTGCTCAGCAAACGCCACTGACTCGACAGAACGCCCGAGGCGTGCTTAGGGTGGGGCATCCCGCTTATCGGATGAGCGGCGGTCGGGAGGGAAAGCGACATGGTTCTCAACGTCGATCCAGCAACAGTCGGGGCGTCGGCGGCAACCGAAGAGGGCATCAGCGCAGCCATTGCCGCGAGCAGCTCGGCTGCCGCGGCGGCTTTGACGACGGTCATGCCCATGGGAGCCGACCTGGATTCGGCGGCTTTTGCGGCCGCGCTGAACGCAGCGGGAGCGTCCTACGTCGGCGCGGCCGGCGAGCACTTCGCCAATCGCAGCGAGTTCGCGGGCGCGCAGACCCTGGCGGCCGCCACCTATACGGCGACCGAGGCCATTCGCGACACGGCGTTGTCGCTGTAGCCGGCGAGCACCAGTCCAAAGAGTCCGCGAACCATGCCGGATCCCTCGTGGCCGTCGTCGCCGCCCGAAGCCAACTACCTGAGATTGGTCGGGCCGGGTGCGATGGGCACGGCAACCACGCTGGCCAGCGCTGCCGCTTGGGAAGCCCTGATGGCAAGCCATGAAGTGGCCTTCTCGGCGTCGACGTTGAACACGGCGGCGACGGCGCTGAACTTCGAGGGCCTCGGCGGCATCAGTTCGACGACCGCGGCCACCGGGCTCAATGCCGCCCTCCAACTGCTCGCCGGCTGGGTTCAGGAGAAGCCGCCGATTCTGACCAGCGCCGTCTCCGCTTATGAAACGGCCCTTTCGTCGATGATCCCGGCTGAGGTGTCCCTGGCCAACCGTGCCGCCCAAGCCTCGGACGTCGCAATAAACCCGCTGGTCCTGGGCGCGCTGACACCCGCGATTGTCGCTCTGGACGCTGAGTACTTCGGCGAGCACTGGCCGCACAACGCCGGCGCGGGTGCCGCGTACGGGGCGGCCCTCAACGCCCTGGTGCCGGCGCTGGCTGTACCGCCGCCGTTGGCGCCGCCCGGCGCCTCACCGGCTGCGCCGGCGTCGGCGGCAGCCGCAGTGGCCGAGACAACCGGCCAAGCGGCGGCCGGCGAGGCAATGAAGGAGTCGGGCCAGGCCGCGAAGCTTGCCTCCGACTCATCCGTCGGCCCGACCGAGGGCATCAGCCAGGCCGCCCAGGCGGTGTCGACGCTCGTGCAGCCACTGCAATCCGCCATGCAGCCGCTGACGGGGATGTTCCAAGCCCCCATGCAGGCTCTGCAAAGCCTGGGCAGCCTGCCGCAGTCCCTTGGCCAGTTCGGCGATTCGCCACTGGCCGGCGATGCCGCCGTCCCGGCGGCCATGCTCGCGGCCTCAGTCGGCCCGGGCGCTGCCGAGGCCGTCGGCGCCGGGGGCGCAAGCGGGGGGCCCGCCGGCCTTGCCAGCGGCGAATTAGCGGCTCCGGGCGGCGGGATCGGTGGCGGTCCCGGTGCGGCCCTGACCAGCTACACGCGGCCGACCAGCAGTTTCGCGCCGGAGAACAATGGCCGGCCGGTGGGACTGAAGCCAGGCCTGTTGAGTGCCACTGAGCTGCGGGGCCCCACCACGACGGCGGGCGGCGGTGCCGTCCCCGTCTCGCCGGCAAGAACCGGAATGCTGCGCGACAGCAAAGGAGACAACGACCAGGGGGACGTCTTGCGGGCCCGCGTGCTCGCCGCTGACGGCACCGGCCCGCAACACAGGAGCAGCTAGGGCGGCTTCGGAGAACAGGTAATCACAACCGATTTGCCACAGGGTGAAGTGACAGCTTTGCGGCAGCACCCAATACTCGTCACATTCCCCGAGTCCGGGGTTGACCATCAATCGTCAAGCAAGAAGGAGACCAACATGACCCTCGTCGTCACACCCGACGTGCTCCGTAGCACCCAGCAAGCCATCGAGTCGGCCCTGGAACACGCCACCTCGATGGCCAACGGCTACCTCAGCACTCATGAGGGGCTCGGATCGGCGGTGTGGGGTGGTCAGGCTCAGGCCGCGTCGGTGAACACCGCCGCCCAGATCACCCAGGACCTCCAGCAGACCATCACCGGGGGTGCACGGCTGGCTCACGGCCTCGGCCAGGCGGCATCGCTGATGGAGCAGCACGAAGCCGACGCCGCCCACAGCCTCACCAGTTTCGCGACCAACGCCTGAGCCCACGACTACGAAAGGTCTCTTCCATGACGAACATCACCTACAACCACGGAGCCGTGGCGGACTTCGCTTCCGATGTCGGCACCCGGGCCGCGCAGCTGATGGAGATTCACGACGACATCCAGCAGCGCACCAGCGCGATCGCCGACTTCTTCGAAGGCAATGCCGCCACCGGATTCCACGAAGCCCAGATGCAGATGCTGCATGGTCTTCAGGGCCTCATCCAGACTGTGAGCCAGCACGGGCAGACCATTGGCAGCGTCAATGAGGGCGCTCACGCCACCGACCTCAGCATGAGCAACTTGTTCTGAGCCTGATATCCGGCAGGAGGTGGGGCGCACACGTCGCGTGCGCCCCACCGTCTGCGCCGGGAGAAACCATGCTGACAACAACTCTCGACGGCCTGTGGGTGTTACAGGTGCTGTCCGGGCTCGAGGTTCTCGCACCGGAACTGGGCCTGCGACCGCACCTGCCCAGCGTCGAATCGACCGAACTGGCACTGGCACACCCTGCGGCGCATGATCTTCGCGAAGCCGGCGTGATCGACGCGGCCGGGACCGTGGAGTCGGCGGTTCTCGAGTGGCTGACGGTGCTGTCGCGCCGCGACGTGGCATTGCTGATGTGCGTGCAGACACCGGTTGGCGGCAAGGAATCGGAGCGTGTTCTGCTGGCGCGCTACGCGCAATGGTGGGTCAGCCTTGAGCGCCACCGGTCCAAGGTGCGTCTCAGCGGCGCCGGCACCGCCTCCACCGAGCAGTCGGCGGGCAGCCTGATCAACGCTCACATTGAGCTGCTATGCGGTCAGATGCCCTCTGCTGCAATGAAACCTGTCACCGTCGAGATACCTGAACTCCTTGCTGAGGTGCGAGAGAAGGAAGATCTCGGTGCGTTTCTCGTCGACCGCCGGTTCGACGCCGATCAGATCGCGCTGCTGACGCTTGCCGCTGATCCGGAGCGATCAGCGCAGGCTTCGGTGGTCGCGATACAGTCCGGCGTTCCAGACGGCCCGGCGCGTCGACACATCGGCCCCGGGGCAGTGACGATCATCGACACACCACGCGGAAGGCTGGTGTCCGAGCACGTTGCCCGCGGGGGACGGTCATGGATGATCGTCGGCCCCGGTTCGCCGGGATACCTCGCCTCCGCCGTCCTGGCCATGATGCGCAATCTTCCCGCGCACGAGGACTGGTTCTCTTACAGAAAGGTTGTCTAGGTGACTAACTCGTGGAACGAGCCGGCACGCTCGAGGGAGCCGGTACTCACAGCGGCGCGACAGGTATCCGGTGAGCGCCATCGCACCATGGGTGAATCAGTCTCGGGCACGCTTCGCATTTCGGACATGGTGGCGCCGAGAAAGATTCCGCCGGGTGGGGGATGGCGTAAGGCGGTCTACCACGTCACGTTCAAGACCATGAACCCGGGGGAGTCTCCGGCTGAACGTCATTACCGCGAGTTGCGCGAACGCATCCGTCGGCACATCCGCAAGCAGTACGTCATTGCCTTCGTATCCGGAAAGGGCGGTGTCGGTAAGACGACGATGACGGCTTCCATCGGAGGTGTCTTTCGTGAATGCCGACCGGAGAACGTCGTCGCCGTCGACGCCGCTCCGGGATTCGGCACGCTGGCGGGCCGAATCGACGAGGCGCCGCCCGGCGACTACGCCGCGGTGCTCAACGACACCGATGTGCAGGGATACGCTGACATTCGGGAACACCTGGGGCAGAACACCATCGGGCTGGACGTCTTGGCCGGAAACCGTGCGTCCGATCAACCTCGACCGCTCGTTCCGGCGATGTTCAACGGCGTGCTCGCGCGGCTGCGCCGAACCCATAACGTCATTCTTGTCGATACTTCCGATGATCTCGAGCATCCCGTCATGAAGGCCGTCCTCGATTCCTGCGACACACTTGTCTTCGTATCCGGGCTCACCGCGGACACCTCCCTGCCGGTGACGCGGTCGATCGACCTGTTGCGGTCGATGGGCTACCACGAACTCGTTTCGCGCAGCATGGTGATCATCAACGACAGCCGCAACGGATACGACAAAGACGCCCTCGCCTATCTCACCGAGCGGTACAGCCAGTCGGGAGCGACCGTCGAGTACATGCCCTATGACCCGCATCTCGCGTCCGGCGGCATCATCGACACGGCACATGAGTTGCAGAAAAGGAGCCGCCTGCGCCTTTTCGAGATCACTGCCGCGCTGGCTGACAAGTACGTACCGGACGCAGACAGGCCACGTTGATGGCGACGGTTTCGTTCCCGGCCCGCTGCGCGGTCGCTGTCGTCTGCGGCGATCATCTTGTCTCGCAAGTCTATCCGGCAGGGGTACCGGTTGAGGTCTTCATCGACAATGTGATCGAACTGCTCGACGAAGACCTGAAGCGGCGTGGAGCGGCGCCTCTTGATACCGGAGTGGCCTACGAACTGCAACGTGCCAACGGAACTCGGCTCGACGCCACCAAGACCCTTGACGAGCTCGGCGTCGAGGATGGTTCCACCCTGGTGCTGGCCGCTGCTGACCGGGGGGAATCCTTTGTGCCGCAGTATGAGTCGCTGTCAACGGGACTGGCCAGAGCGGGCAAGACGCTCTTCGCGCCGGTGACGCCCGAGACCGCAGTGATGACGTCGCTGGCAATCCTCGGGCTGACCATCCTGGCCGTCATTGCGCTCACTGTCGATACCCGGCTCCACACCGACTCCTGGGCCACCGGCCTGCCGTCACTGGTCGTGGGCGCGGCGCTGTCCTTCGGCGCCTTCTCGGTCTGGAAGTGGTGGCCGTCCCACTGGCAACTCTCCAGTGGTCTGGCGTGGCTGGCTGCCCCAGCAATCGCGGTCGGGTTGGCCGCTGCGGCCCCCGGCACAGTGGGTGGCGCCCATCTGTTCATCGCGGCGCTGGCGCTCGCCGTGCTCACATGCGGCATCGTGACGGTCACCCGGCGCAACCTGACCCTGGCGGTCACCGTGGTGACACTCTGCGGCATCGGCGGTCTGGTCGCCGCGGTCCGGATGTGGCAGCCGGTCCCCGCGCAGCGGCTCGGAATGTGCACCTTGATCGGACTTTTGTTCCTCTTGGGTATCGCGCCGACGATCGCGTTGTGGGTAGCACGTGTTCGGCCACCGCACTTTGGTTCCGTCACCGGTCGCGACGTGTTCCACCGCGGTGAGGGTATGCCGGTGGATGCCGTTGCCCCGGTCGACGACGACGTCGATCATGAGCCGAATTCCGATGCCACACCGCGCGGTGCGGTGATCGCCGATGCGGCGAGCCGCGCCAATGGTGTGCTGACAGGTATCTGCATGGCCGCGGCGTCGACTCTGGCGGTTGCCGTGTGGTTCACCGTGATGCCCGGTCGGCCGAAAGCGACGGCAGCTGCGCTGCTGGCGCTGCTACTCGTGGTCATCTTCATCAGCCGGGCACGTGCCTTCGCAGATCGCCGCCAGGCAGTGGTGTTGGTGTGCGGAGCCGCTGCCGCGTTGTGCGCCGGCGTGGCCCGTTATGTCCTGCACGCTCCGCACGGCTCTATCGCACCATTGATCTGGGGCAGCGTTGTGCTCGTCGGCTTCGGCGCTGCGGGGCTGGCGGCGGCCCTTTTGGTACCCGTCACGCGGTTCACGCCGCTGGTGCGAATGGTCGCTGAGTGGCTTGAATTGGCAGCCGTCGTGTTCGCGTTGCCCATGGCCGCATGGGTGGGTGGACTCTTCGACTGGGTACGCATGCGATGAGATTCCTGACCCGAGGCAACCGACTCGTCGCGGCGACGGTTGTTGTCCTGCTGATCGGTATGTTGTCGAACGCGCCGATAGCGCTGGCGATCGAACCACCCTCGGTGGACCCTGCACTGGTCCCGCCGGATGGGACGCCCGGACCGGAACAGGCGATGCGGCAGAGCAATGTCTGCGCCCGCGCCATCGCCGTCGCTACTCCCGACGTCGGCAAGCCGGCCCCCGGATTTGCGATGCTCAACATCGCCAAGGCATGGCAGTACTCCACGGGGAATGGTGTACCTGTTGCCGTGATCGACACCGGCGTGAACCCGAGCCCGCGCCTACCTGTCGTCTCGGGCGGCGACTACATCATGGGAGGCGATGGCCTTACCGATTGCGATGCCCACGGGACCATTGTGGCCTCGCTGATCTCAGCCGTTCCCAAGGGCGCTCCGATGCCCGCCCCGATGCCGCCGGCTCCAGCGTTTCCACCGCCGGCCGGAGCCCCGCCGGCCACCGGCGCGCCGCTCCCGCCGGGCAGTTCCCCGCCCGTACCGGCACCCGAAGAGCAAGCTGGAGCTTCGTCGTCTGATCCGCTGGGTCCTGATCAGCCGTCGGGCGAGCCGGCGGACGGGCCGGCGAGCGGTCCCGGGGATCTCCAAGCGAGCGGGCCCGATAACCCCGTGGTGCCGCCTGCCTCGCCCGACACCCCGGACGGTGTCGCGGGTGTCGCACCGCACGCCACGTTGATCTCCATCCGGCAGTCGTCCCGCGCCTACGAGCCGGAGTCGCCGGAACCCGGGGACGTCGAGATGCGACGTAAGGCGGGCACGGTCACGACCCTGGCTCGGGCCATCGTGCACGCGGCCAACCTGGGCGCGAAGGTGATCAACGTGAGCGTCACCGCCTGTGTCTCTGCTGCCGACCCTCTCGACCAGCGGGCCATCGGTTCGGCGGTCTGGTACGCCGCGACGGTCAAAGATGCGGTGATCGTCGCCGCGGCGGGCAACGAAGGAGAGGACGGTTGCATCCAGAACCCTCCCCCGAACCCGCTCGACATCAAGGACAGTCGGGACTGGACGCATGTGAAGACGGTCTCCTCACCGTCCTGGTTCACCGACTATGTCCTGGCGGTCGGCGCCGTGGATGACAGCGGCGCACCGATGTCCAAGAGCCTTGCCGGTCCGTGGGTCGGGACTGCGGCTCCCGGGGTCGGGATCATGGGCTTGTCGCCGCAGACCGGCGGACCGGTCAACGCCTATCCACCGATCCGCCCGGGCGAGCGGGACATTCCCTTCTGGGGGACGAGTTTCTCAGCGGCCTACGTCAGCGGGGTCGCGGCACTGGTACGGGCAAAGTTTCCCCAACTGACAGCCCATCAAGTCATCAACCGGATCTTGCAGACATCTCACAATCCGCCCCGTGGGGTCGACAACGAGGTCGGCTACGGCGTTGTCGATCCAGTGGCTGCGCTGACATTCGACGTGCCGGCCGGGGAACGACAGGCTCCCGATGCTCAGACCCGGATTGTCACACCGCCGACCGCACCGCCGCCGCCCGACCACCGAGCCCGCACCCTCGCAATGGCTTTCGCTGGGACCGTCACAGCGGTGCTGCTGCTGACCGCTGCGATCCGTCGCGCAAGGAGGGCCCGATGACCAGTCCGATCCGGCTCGCTGTCATCACCGGAGTCATGGTGCTGGCGACCTTTGGCTGGGGTGTGGGCGGGCATGCCGGCGCCGCATGCGGTCTCGTTGTGGGCGTGGCCCTGCTGGTGGTCCCTTGGCGCGGTCAGCCGCTCTGGTCCTGGGCCACGCTGTATGTCCGCCGCAATCGGCAGGTGGTCCTCACCGACCCGCTCAGCGCGGCCAACGATCGGTCCGGCGGAGGTGTTCGCTACCAGGACGACGTGGCGGTTGTCGCGATCCAGGTATTCGGAAGACCGCATCAGTCAACGTATTTCACCGGCTCCGCGGCGACAGAGACCAGCAACGTCCTTGATATCGGCTCGTTGATTCCCGTGATGCGCCAAAGCCTCGGCCTGATCATCGAATCGATCAGCGTGGTCAGCGCCGGTGCTCGCCGCCGCGCCACCGGCGACTACCCGCGGGTGTACGACACCATGATCGGAACACCTCCCTACGCCGGTCAGCGTGAGACCTGGCTTGTCATTCGGATTCGCGCGCTGGACAACGGTGACGCCCTCCGGTGGCGAACCACTGCGGGAGCAGCCGCGCTTGCCGCAGCACAACGGATCGCAATGATGCTGCGCTGCAATGGCGTACGAGCGCGGACAGCGACAGCCACCGATATCGTGGAGCTGGAAAGGCGGCTCGGCCGCGGCGCCCTCGAAGTGCACAATCGGCGGTGGAAAGGTGCACGGAGCGACCTCGGCTGGCAAACCACGTACGCGTACCGGCCCTCAGACATCACCACCGAAAATCTCGCGCAGGCATGGTCACTTCGGGCCGACGGGATAGTTCAGAACGTGACGCTGTTCCCCGACGGCAGCGCGTCCGCACTGTTGACCGTTTGTACTCCGCAACCGGCCACCGCGCCGCCCGCCGTCATGTTGCAACCACTGCCCGGTCAACAGGTGCAGGCAGTCCAAGCCGGCCTCTGTTGTCCACGGGCCGAAGTGCGTGGTGTGCGCAGCGCGACGCTCAGGGACCGGTTGCTCATTCCGATCGGGCCGACCGGTGTGCTGTTGGGCAAGACGCACGACGGAAACCGCCTGCTGATGCCGCTCGGTGACCCCTGTGAGCAGAGCCGGGTTCACATCGCCGCAGACGACGAGATCACCAAGCGGATCGTGATTCGCGCGGCAGCCGCGGGCGAACGGGTCACGGTCCACACCACGGATTTGAAGCGGTGGGAGAGCATTCGGATGCCGAACGTCGCGGTGCTGGAGCATCCGCGGCCCGCATCGGGCACCACGCTCAGCGTCGTGGACGGAACCGTCCCGCCCGCTCCGCGGCCCTCTACGGTGATCTCCGTCGCCGGGCGGGGGAGCGCTGGGCGCACCCCGGGCGATGTCGTCATCACTCAGACGGGCCCGGCGGCCATCGAAGTTGATGCGGCAGGTGAACGGTACGACGTGCAAGTCGAGTTCTTCCGGGCGGAGAACCGCTACGTCTCCCGGGAGTCGCTGGTGTTCGAGGCCGAGTTGGAAACGGTCGACTGAGACATGGTCAGCAGCACCGAGACCATCAGCGCCCGTCGTCGCTTCGATCAGGCGATGGCCGCGCTCGACGGGGACCCGGGCACGGCTCGGCGGCTCTTCCGGGAGGCCACCGAAACTGATCCCGCGATGGCAGATGCGTGGCTCGGCCGCATCGCAGCGGGCGAGGACGATCTCGCAACTCTCGAACAACTCCACGCGTTCGGAGCCCGGCTGCACCGCGAATCGAATCGGCTGGGAGTCGCGCTCGCCGCGCCGATCAAAGCCGGCCCCTACCTGTCGATCACAGTCACCGAAGCGTCTCACGCGGGTGTCGCCCTCGCCAGCGCCCTGGTCGACGGTAAGCAATTCGAAAAGGCAGAGGCCGTGCTGGACGATCCGGCTCTTCTTGACAGCTGGGAAATCCACCAATGGCGGCAGTACGTCCGCTGCTACCTGATGTTCGCGACGCAGCGCTGGCCCGACGTGATCGCCGAAGCGGCGCGAGTCCTCCCGCCCAAGGCGCTCATCATGTCGGCGGTCACCGCCGGGACGAACGCCCTCGCCGCGCACGCCGCGGCCCATCTGGGACAAGCCAGGGTGGCACTTGACTGGGCCGAGCGGATCGACGTGCGTGCGGACGCCGGGCTCCCGCAGGTTGTTCGTCGCAGTGTCGCCGAGGCGGTGGTCGCGGTCATCGACCCCAATGAGTTCCCACTGATTGCAGCCGATCTCGCCTATATCCGGGGGATGGCGCATCGGCAGCTGGGTGAAGAACAACAAGCGCAGATCTGGCTGTCCAAGGCGACTATCAACGGTGTCTTGATCGAGCCGGCGAAGCGGGCACTTTTCGATGCCGGTCTGCAACTGGTGATCACCGACGAGAACGCGATCAACAGCCGCACCAACCGCTGGGACGCCACCACCGAGCGCTCGCAGGACCTCCGGGCCGAGGAGGAGAACGGGGAACGTCGAGCAGAGTTGCTCGCCGAGGGTCGCGCGCTGCTGGACAACCAAGTCGGTCTTGCCGAAGTCAAGCGGGCCGTCGCCGAGATCGAAGACCAGATCGAGGTGCGAGCGCTACGGCTGGCCCACGGTCTGCCGGTGACCAACCAGACAAACCACATGTTGCTCGTGGGGCCGCCCGGCACGGGCAAGACCACCACGGCGGAGGCGCTGGGCAAGATCTACGCCGGTCTGGGGATCGTCCGGAATCCGGAGATCGTCGAAGTCAAGCGCGCGGACTTCTGCGGCGAGCACATCGGTGCCTCGGGACCAAAAACCCTTGATCTCATTGACCGTTCACTCGGTCGGATTCTCTTCTTCGATGAGTTCTACTCGCTGGTCGAACGACATCACGACGGGCGACCGGACATGATCGGCATGGAAGCCGTCAACCAGCTTCTGGTGGCGCTCGAGGTGCACCGTTTCGACTTCTGTTTCATCGGAGCGGGTTACGAACGCGAGGTCGACGAGTTCCTCGCGGTCAACCCCGGCCTGGCTGGCCGCTTCAATCGCAAGCTGCGGTTCGAGTCGTACAGTCCCGACGAAATCGTCGAGATCGCGGTCCGATACGGCCGCCCGCGCGCCACCGTTCTGGACCCGGACGCCCGGGATGCCCTCAACGCCGCCTGCCGAACGTTGCGGTCCCACCTTTCCGGTGACGGTACCCATGGCATCGACCTGATGCAGAACGGCAGGTTCGCCCGGAATGTCGTCGAACGTGCTGAACGGCTGCGTGATTCACGCGTTGCAGCGCAGAACCGGATGGACCAGGGCTCCGTCACAATCGCGGACCTGGAAACCATTCGCGCCCACGACATCCTCGCCGCAGCCTCGGATGCCTGCGCTGAGAAGCATGTGCCGCTCGGGCTATGACGTCCCCGACACCACGCGGCTGAACCGCTCCAACTGAGTCGGCGGACCGTCCTCCGGCGGGGGCGGCAGCACCAGCGAAACGCCGTCGATCACGCGGATCACGTTGTGGGTCTGGCGGTCGAAGTTCAGGGTGCCGTGCTGGAAGTTCTGCACGATCCACTCCGGTTCGGCGATCTCGCCACTGGTCGGCAGCCCGAGCGCCCCGCGCTCGAAGCCCAGCTGGCCCCAGGCCGCGTAGATCGCTCCGGTGAGCGGCTGGGCGCCGGTCTTGGGCGACCAGTACATGGCGCCGTGCTCGAAGGTCGCGTAGCGGGCGGCGCCGTCGGCGGCGGCCTCCGGTGAGGTGGGCCGGCCCAGCGGACCGGTGTCGCCGCCGTCGGCCTCCCAGCGCGCCAGGATGGCCCCGCCCTCCAGGGATTCCGTCACATCCGGCGGGCCGTTGAAAGCAGCGGCGATCTTGCGGATTTCACCCAGTGCGGCGTAGCCGAGGTTGCCCGGGCATTCGGTGTTGCCGACGTCGCGGTGGGCGAAGATCTCAGGCAACTCGACGACCCGGCCGCCGGGCACCACGGTGTACTGACCGCCGGCGGACTTCAGGTGCACGCTGCCCAGGGGGTTGACGTGGTCCAGGCCGAGCCGCCAGCCCAGCAGTCGGCCGACGGTCTTGATCATGATGTCCGGGGGAGGCTCGTCCTCGAAGTTGCCGATCATCGACACGCCCCACACGTCGCTGTTGAAGCCGCCGGTGTGAGAACCCATGACGTCCTTGGTGATTCCGCCGGCCCGGCCCTCGAAGACCTGCCCGTACTTGTCCACCAGGGCGTTGTAGGCGATGTCGCACCAGCCCAGCGTCACGGTGTGGTAGGCGTAGATGGACCGTAGGATCGCGGCAGAATCCTCTGGCGCGTAGTCGTTTCCGGTGGCGGTGTGGTGCACCACACCCGCACGGACTCCCGATCCGTAGTACGGTCCGCCGCAACGAGATCCGCTGCCCGCACCCCATTCGGCACGGCTGATGATGTGCGGAGGCTGCCCCGGGCCCAGGGTGGCGTTGGGGGGTGTCCACTGACTGTCCACCGGCGCCTTGGGCGGGGTGATCAGCACCGCGGAGAGGTTCTGGGACAACGACTTTTCGGCGTTGGCCGGGACGTAGCCGAGGTCAGCGCCCGCGTCCAGACCGGTGGCCGGGGGCGCGGTGGTCACCGGCGCGTTGTGCGGCCGCGTGACGGCGATCTGCACGGCGGTGGTGGGCCCGACGTACACCGGGTCGGTCCCGATGGGGGCCGTGCCGGACTCGTCGGTGATGTCCGCGGACCCCACGACGTGGTACCAGGTGCCCCAGGAACCGTCGTCCTTCTTGGCGCGGACGCGGGCGCTGGTGCCGGTCAGGTCGGTCCCCGTCAGGGCCACCATGGAAAACGGTGTCTCCTGGCTGACCTCACGGACCGTCTCCCCGCCGCCCACTCCGGTGAGCGACTGGGAGACCAGGAGGGTCTCGTCGGCGACGGGGACGTTGTGCCGGGCGGGCATCCCGTTGACCGCCCACGGCACCACCACGACACTCGCCATGATGGCGGTGAAGAGGATCGTCGGCGCAGGACGACGGGACGACATAGCGCGATGTTACGTATGCGCCAGTTGGTACTGGCGTTTCGACACGGGCTAGTGGGAATTCTGTGACTGGGCAGATCGCAACGGCACCGCAGGGGCCTCTCCGGACTGCCTCGGCTGGGGCCGAGCCGGACTCACCCTGCGGTGCCGTTTCGATGCAGGTCTGTCCCGGGGCCTAGCCGCCCGCGGCAACCGTTCCGACGGCCTCGGCCACCGGAGCGGCGGCCACGCCCGCGGCGTCGGCGACCGGAGCCGCGGCGGCAGCGCCGGCCGCGTTGGTCATGGCCTGCTGGATGCCCGGCACGACGATGCCCTTGAGCAGGTCGATCGCCTGGCCGACGCCCAGCTGGTTGGCCGCGCTGGTCAGGTCGCCGATGATGCCGCCCGAGTTCGACGCCGCCGGGGCGCTCGGGAGGGTCAGCGACGGGTCGCCCAGGATCGGGTAGGTGCCCGGGGGCGGGGTCAGCGGCGTGGTGATCGGCTGCTCGCCGAGACCGCCGGGCGTGGTCAGGCCGGGGCCGACCTGCGGGGTGGTCAGACCGGGGTTGGTCAGCGCCGGATCGGTCAGCGACGGCGTGGTCAGCGGCGCGGCCGCGGCCGGGTCGAGGCTAGGGGTGGTCAGGCTCGGGGTCAGCCCGGGCGAGGTCAGGCTCGGCGTGGTGAGACCCGGAGCCGTCGCGCTGGGCGTGGTCAGACCCGGCGTGGTCAAGCCGGGGGTGGTCAGACCCGGAGCCGTGGCGCTCGGGGTCGTCAGGCCGGGCGTGCCCAGGCTGGGCGTGGTCAGGCCCGGGCTCAGGCTGGGCGTGGTCAGGCCGGGTGCGGTCAGCGGCCCGGTCTGCACCGGCTGCGCGCCGGCCGGGCTCAGGCCCGTCGGCAGCGGCGGCAGGTTGATGCCGAACTGCGAGAGCCCCGCCTGCAGCGCGGACATGATCTCGTTGGGCAGGTCGGTCACGACCGCCGCGCGAGTGAACTCCACGTGCTCGGGGGCCTTCTGGCCGGAGGTCAGCTCCATGACACCGATGACAGCGAACGGGCTGGCGACGGCTAGGGCGGCGACCGCACTGAAAGCGGTCGAGATCTTGCGTCGACGTTGGTTCGGCACGGAAGTCTCCTCAATTAGCGACTACAGGTCCCGTGGTCGGAACCTCTTCGCCAGCCGGTCATTCCGCATGGTTCGGCTGACGAAATCGATGTTACGAGTGAGGTAGCTGAGACTGGAGTGACGATGCGGAATCGTGAGCCAATCGCGACCGGCCGTGAGCCAATCGCGACCGGGCCGCAGTGCGACGACTGAGGGCAGCCACCGCCGCGGTGCGCGAAGTTATCTTCACGCCAGGAGCCGTTCGTGAACATAACGTCACATGCGGCCGCGGTGAACCCGGGCACCGCAGCTCCATTTTCTGCGGATCGGCCCGGTTAGCTGCGCGGTCGCAGACCGGCGTTCCGATAACCTAGGGGCCGATGAGCTCTTCAGAGGGATCCCAGGCCTATGACCTGTTCGTCGTCGGCTCCGGTTTCTTCGGCTTGACGATCGCCGAACGGGCGGCCACCCAGCTCGGCAAGCGCGTCCTGGTGCTCGAACGCCGGTCCCACATCGGCGGCAACGCCTACTCCGAGCCCGAGCCGCAGACCGGCATCGAAATCCACCGCTACGGCGCGCACCTCTTCCACACCTCCAACACCCGCGTCTGGGACTACGTGCGGCAGTTCACCGAGTTCACCGGCTATCAGCACCGGGTGTTCGCCATGCACGACGGCCAGGCCTACCAGTTCCCGATGGGCCTGGGCCTGGTCTGCCAGTTCTTCGGGCGGTACTACAGCCCCGATGAGGCCCGCGCGCTGATCGCCGAGCAGGCTGCCGAGATCGACACCGCCGACGCGCAGAACCTCGAGGAGAAGGCAATCTCCTTGATCGGCCGCCCGCTCTACGAGGCGTTCGTGCGCGACTACACCGCCAAGCAGTGGCAGACCGACCCCAAGGAACTGCCCGCGTCGGTGATCACCCGGCTTCCGGTGCGCTACACCTTCGACAACCGCTACTTCAACGACACCTACGAGGGCCTGCCGGCCGACGGCTACACCGCCTGGCTTGCGAACATGGCGGCCGACGACCGCATCGAGGTCCAACTGGACACCGACTGGTTCGACGTCCGCGCCGGACTGCGGGCAGCCAGCCCGGGGGCGCCGGTGGTCTACACCGGGCCACTGGACCGCTACTTCGACTACGTCGACGGCCGGTTGGGCTGGCGCACCCTGGATTTCGATGTCGAGGTGCTGCCCACCGGCGACTTCCAGGGCACCCCGGTGATGAACTACAACGACGCCGACGTGCCCTATACCCGGATCCACGAGTTCCGGCACTTCCATCCGGAGCGGGACTACCCGACGGATAAGACGGTCATCATGCGCGAGTACTCGCGCTTCGCCGAAGACGACGACGAGCCGTACTACCCGATCAACGCCGACTCCGACCGCGCGCTGCTGGCCGGCTACCGGGCCCGGGCCAAGGCCGAAACCGCTTCCGCCGGTGTGCTTTTCGGCGGCCGGCTCGGCACCTACCAATACCTGGACATGCACATGGCGATCGCCAGCGCCCTGAGCATGTACGACAACATCCTGGCGCCGCACCTGCGTGACGGTGCGCCGCTGACGGTCGACGAAAGCGGCGCCGCATGAGCGAGATTCCCTCCGGTCCGGTCCCCGCCGGCGAAACCCGCGCGGTCAGCCTGCTGCAGCGGATCATCCTGCCGCGGCCCGGCGAGCCGCTGGACGTCCGCAAGCTCTACATCGAGGAGTCCGAGACCAACGCCCGTCGCGCCCACGCGGCCACCCGGACCACGCTGCAGATCGGCGCGGAGTCCGAGGTCTCCTTCGCCACCTACTTCAACGCCTTCCCGGCCAGCTACTGGCGGCGCTGGTCGACGCTGGACTCGGTGGTGCTGCGGGTGGAGCTCACCGGGTCGGCCCGCGTCGACGTCTACCGCTCCAAGGCCACCGGCGCGCGGATCAGCGTGGGGGGCACCGAGATCATCAGCAGCGGCGACCTACCGACCTCCGCGGAGTTCGAGATCGAACTGGCGCCCTTCGAGGACGGCGGCTGGATCTGGTTCGACATCACCACCGACACCAAGTCCACCGTGCACGGCGCCGCCTGGTACGCGCCGGTGCCCGCGCCCGGCCGGGCCAACATCACCGTAGGCATCCCGACCTTCAACCGTCCGGCCGACTGCGTTAACGCCCTGCGGGCCCTGACATCTGATCCCTTGGTGGACAACGTCATCGGCGCCGTGATCGTCGCCGACCAGGGCAAGGACAAGGCCAGGGACCATCCGGGATTCGAGGCGGCCGCCGCCGCACTCGGTGGCCGGCTGTCGGTGTACAACCAGCCCAACCTCGGTGGTTCCGGGGGCTACAGCCGGGTGATGCTCGAGGCCCTGCGCAACACCGACTGCGAACAGATCCTGTTCATGGACGACGACATCCGCATCGAGCCGGATTCGATCCTGCGCGCCCTGGCGCTGAGCCGGTTCGCCAAGACGCCGACCCTGATCGGCGGCCAGATGCTCAACCTCCAGGAGCCCTCGCACCTGCACGTGATGGGCGAGGTGGTCGATCGTGCCAACTTCATGTGGACCAACGCCCCGCACACCGAGTACGACCATGACTTCGCCAAGTACCCGCTCGACGGCGAGGACATCGACGGCCGCAGCCGGCTGCTGCACCGGCGCATCGACGTCGACTACAACGGCTGGTGGATGTGCATGATCCCGCGCCGCGTCGCCGAGGAGCTGGGCCAGCCGCTGCCGTTGTTCATCAAGTGGGACGACGCCGACTACGGGCTGCGGGCCGGGGAGCACGGCTACCCGACCGTCACCATGCCCGGCACCGCCATCTGGCACATGGCCTGGAGCGACAAGGACGACGCCATCGACTGGCAGGCCTATTTCCACCTGCGCAACCGGCTCGTGGTCTCGGCACTGCACTGGGACGCCCCGGTCAAGGGGCTGATCAAGAGCTCGCTGAAGGCCACGTTCAAACACCTTCTGTGCCTTGAATATTCGACCGTCGCCATTCAGAACAAGGCCATCGACGACTTCCTGGCCGGCCCGGAACACATCTTCTCCATCCTCGAGTCGGCGCTGCCGGAGGTCCGTGCCCTGCGCCAGCGGTATCCCGACGCGGTGGTGCTGCCCGGAGCCACTGCGCTGCCCGCGCCCAGCGGGCGCACCAAGGTGCACCGGCCGCCGGTGGCGCTGCCGGCGATCGGCGCACGGCTGGCGCGGGGGGTGCTGCACCAGTTGCGGGAGGCCGACCCGGCACACCACCAGCGCCCGCAACTCAACGTCGCGACCCAGGACGCCCGCTGGTTCCTGCTGTGCAACGTCGACGGCGTGACCGTCACCACCGCCGACGGACGTGGCGTGGTGTTCCGCCAGCGTGACCGGGCCAAGATGATGGAGCTGCTGAAAACCTCACTGCGCCAACACCTCCGGCTGTACCGAAAGTACAACCACATGCGCAGGGTCTACCGCAAGGCGCTGCCGGAGCTGTCCAGCCCGCAGAAGTGGGAGACGGTGCTGCTCGACGAATCGTCGGCCCGTGTCTGAGGCCATGAGCTTCGCCGACGCCGACGCACCGGCCGGGCCGCCGACCGGGGAGGTGGCGGTGCTGGTCGACGTCCAGTCCCGGCTGGCCAACCCGCAAACCATCGCAGTCGCCCGGGGTATGTCGCACTTCGGTGAACACGCCGCCGGCTGGGTGGCGCTCTCCGCGGCCGGCGCGCTGCTGGATCGCGGGCACCGCCGGGACTGGGTGCTCGTCGGTGTCGGCGCGGTCGCCGCGCATGCGGCCGCCATCGCCATCAAACTCGTCGTGCGCCGCCGCCGGCCGCACCACCCCGACGTCGCCGTCAACGTCGGCACTCCCAGCGCGCTGAGCTTCCCGTCGGCACACGCCACGTCGAGCACCGCCGCGGCTATGCTGCTGTGCCGGGCCACCCGGTCGCCGTTGCCGCTGGCCGCGGTTCCACTGATGGCCCTGTCCCGGCTGGTGCTCGGTGTGCACTACCCCACCGACGTTCTCGCCGGGATGGCCGTCGGCGCCACCGTCGCGCGGGTGACCGGCCGGCTCGGCCGCCGGAGGGAGAAGTGATCGATGAGTGAGGCCGCGGTCGCCGGACCGCCCAGCAACCTGTTCAGCGGCATCGTCAAGGCCGTCCGGCCCCGGCAATGGGTCAAGAACCTTCTGGTGTTCGCCGCGCCGCTGGCCGCCCTCGGCGGCGGGGACACCTACGACTACCGCGTGGTGCTGGCCAAGGTGTCGATCGCCTTCGTGGTGTTCTGCATGGCCGCCTCGTCGATCTATCTCGTCAATGACGCCCGCGACGTCGAGGCCGACCGCGCGCACCCGACCAAGCAGCACCGGCCGATCGCCGCCGGGGTACTGCCGGTCGGCATGGCCTACGGAATCGCCGTCGTGCTGGCGGCGGCCTCGCTGGCGATCGCATGGTGGGTCACACCGCACCTGGCCCTGGTGATGGCGGTCTATCTGGTCATCCAGCTGGCCTACTGCTTCGGGCTGAAACATCAAGCGGTGCTGGATATCTCGATCCTGTCGTCGGGCTTCCTGATCCGGGCGATCGCCGGCGGCGTGGCCGGTGGCATTCCGTTGTCGCAGTGGTTCCTGCTGGTGATGGCGTTCGGCTCGCTGTTCATGGCGGCCGGAAAGCGCTACGCCGAACTGCATCTCGCCGAGCGCACCGGCGCCAAGATCCGCAAGTCGCTGGAGAACTACACCAGCACCTATCTGACGTTCGTCTGGACGCTGTCGGCCACGGCCGTCGTCGTCTGCTACGGCCTGTGGGCTTTCGAGCGGGACGGCAAGACCGGGTCCTGGTTCGTCATCTCGATGATCCCGTTCACCGTCGCGATCCTGCGCTACGCCGTCGACGTCGACGGCGGCATGGCCGGTGAGCCTGAGGAGATCGCCCTGCGCGACCGGGTGCTGCAGCTGCTGGCCCTGGCCTGGATCGGAACCGTCATTGCCGCCGCCGTCGTCGCTTAGCGCGCCGCACGCTCCGCTGGCCTCGGGCCGGATCGGCCGAGCCGGGTCGGATGCGCGGGCCTGGCCGTCGTTTCCTTACACCGCGCTGACCCGCGTCAGCCTGTGGGTCACGGTCACGGTGGTCTCGGCGCTGTGGACGTGGGGGATCTGGCAGCGGCGCTGGATCGCCGACGACGGCCTCATCGTCCTGCGGACCGTCCGGAACCTGTTGGCCGGCAACGGCCCGGTGTTCAACGCCGGCGAGCGGGTGGAGTCCAACACCTCCACCGCCTGGACCTATCTGGTGTATCTGGGCAGCCTGGTCGGCGGTCCGGTGCGGCTGGAGTACGTGGCGCTGGCGCTGGCGCTCGCGCTCAGCGTGGCCGGGGTGGTGATGGTAATGCTCGGCGCCGCCCGGCTGTGGGCGCCGAGTCTGCGCGGACGCCGGGCGGTGATGCTGCCCGCGGGCGCACTGGTCTACGTCGCCGTTCCGCCCGCCCGCGACTTCGCCACCTCCGGACTGGAGAACGGTCTGGTGACCGCCTGGCTGGGCGGGCTCTGGTGGGCGATGGTCTGCTGGGCGCAGAAGCCGGGACGGACCGGTCCGGCCTTCACCGCCGCTCTTGCCTTCCTCGCCGGGCTGAGTGTGCTGGTGCGCCCGGAACTCGCGTTGATCGGCGGCCTGGCGCTGGTGATGATGCTGATCGCCGAACGCGGCTGGGCCCGTCGCGCGCTGATCGTCGTCGCGGGCGGACTGCTGCCGGTGGGCTACCAGATCTTCCGGATGGGCTACTACGGCCTGCTGGTGCCGCAGACGGCCATCGCCAAGGACGCCTCGGGCAGCAAATGGGACCAGGGCATGGTCTATCTGCGCAACTTCACCGGCCCCTACGCGTTGTGGGTCCCGGCGCTGCTGCTGATCGCGATCGCCGTGCTGCTCGGCGCACAGCGCGCCGGCGACGGTTCGCCGCGCGCGGGTCTGGCCGCGCGGATCCAAAGCCCCTCCGCGGTCGTGGTTTTCATGGTCCTCAGCGGAGTGCTGCAGGGCCTGTACTGGATCCGCCAGGGCGGCGACTTCATGCACGGACGGGTGCTGCTCACCCCGCTGTTCTGCCTGCTGGCCCCGGTCGCCGTCATCCCGCTGACCGCACCGGACGGCGGCTGGCCGACCCGCGGCAAGGGGTACGTCGCCCTCGCCGCACTCTGGCTCGCGCTGGCCGGCTGGGCGCTGTGGGCCGCCAACTCGCCCGGCATGGGCCGCGACGCCACCCGGGTCACCTACACCGGGATCGTCGACGAACGCCGGTTCTACTCCCAGGCCACCGGCCATGCCCACCCGCTGACCGCCGCGGACTATCTCGACTACCCGCGGATGCGGGCGGTCCTCGTGGCCATCGAGAACACCCCCGACGGCGCGCTGCTGCTGCCGTCGGGCAACTATGACGTCTGGGACGTGGTTCCGCAGAAGCCCCCGATCGAGCCACCGCCCCCGGGGGTGACGCCGGAGCAGTGGCGCCGCCGGCACGCGACCCACACCGTGTTCTTCACCAACCTCGGCATGGTCGGGATGAACACCGGCCTGGCCACCCGCGTCATCGACCAGATCGGTCTGGCCAACCCGTTGGCGGCGCACACCGCGCGCCTGGAGGACGGCCGCATCGGCCACGACAAGAACCTCTTCCCGGACTGGGCCGTCGCCGAGGGGCCGTGGCTCAAGGAGCGGCCGTGGATCCCGGAGTACCTCGACGAGGGCTGGATCACCGAAGCCGGTGCGGCCCTCGAATGCCCCAAGACGGTCGAGATGCTGGAGATGATCCGCGACCCGATGACCCGGCCCCGGTTCATCGGCAATCTCAACCGCGCGTGGGAGTTCACCAAGTACCGGATCGACCGCGTCCCCAAGTACGAACTGCTGCGCTGCGGCCTGCCGGAGCCGCCCCTGAAGGCCGACAAAACGCCTTATAACGGCCTCCCCGCGACGGGTCCTTAGCCGATCTCGGTTGTTTGCCACGACACATCTCCGCGGTAACGCCGAGACCGCTCGGGGCGGATAGACGATTCAGTCGCGGGGCCCGGAATGTGGTTGACTACCCCAGCGCCGCGGCCGCTGGGGGACCGCACGTGGTGCGGCAATCAACACACAAGGACGGGTACTTCCATGAGTTTCGGTGACAAGCTGCGCGGCACCTGGCTTCGCCGGTTCGCGGTGACGGCGGGCGTTGCTGCCATGCTGCCGGGCCTGGTCGGCGTGACCGGCGGCTCCGCGACGGCGGGAGCCTTCTCGCGCCCGGGCCTTCCGGTCGAGTACCTCGACGTCCCGTCGGCCGGAATGGGCCGCAACATCCGGATCCAGTTCCAGAGCGGCGGCGCCAACTCTCCCGCGGTCTACCTGCTCGACGGCCTGCGCGCCCAGGACGACTTCAGCGGCTGGGACATCAACACCCCGGCATTCGAGTGGTACCTGGACTCGGGCCTGTCGCTGATCATGCCGGTCGGCGGCCAGTCCAGCTTCTACAGCGACTGGTATAAGCCGGCCTGCGGCAAGGCCGGCTGCCAGACCTACAAGTGGGAGACCTTCCTGACCAGCGAGCTGCCCACCTGGCTGGCCGCCAACCGCCAGGTGAAGCCGACCGGCAGCGCCGCGGTGGGTCTGTCGATGGCCGGTTCGGCCGCGCTGACGCTGGCCATCTGGCATCCGCAGCAGTTCCCCTACGCGGCCTCGCTCTCGGGGTTCCTGAACCTGTCCGAGGGCTGGTGGCCCAAGCTCGTCGGCCTGGCCATGGGCGACGCCGGCGGGTTCAATCCGCAGGACATGTGGGGCAAGGCCGGCAACGACACCTGGAAGCGCAACGACCCGATGGTCAACATCGGCCGGCTCGTGGCCAACAACACCCGCGTCTGGGTGTACTGCGGTGACGGCAATCCGTCCGACCTCGACGCCGGCTCCAGCGCGGGCAACCTGTTCAACGCCAAGTTCCTCGAAGGGTTCACGCTGCGGACCAACAAGACGTTCCGTGACAACTACCTGGCGGCCGGCGGCCGCAACGGCGTGTTCAATTTCCCGGCCAACGGCACCCACAGTTGGGGCTACTGGGGTCAGCAACTCCAGCAGATGAAGCCCGACATCCAGCGGGTGCTCGGCGCGACCCCGCAGCCGTCCCCGGCGCCGGGGGGTGCCGCACCCGCGGCGGCGGAGACCTCCGCACCGCAGAACTGACGCGCTCCGGCTCGCGGCATATCGGTGCCAATCCCGAAGCCGCCCGATCAGCGGTGTGATTCACTACGAGAGTCGTCCTGCGGCCGTGAACAGGCCTGCAGGCGGCAGCCGGATGGGTCCTGGGGTGGCCCTCGAGACGACGTGAGGTGCGTATGAGCGGTCTGAGCAAGCTGTTCCGCGTTGTCGGTGCTGTCGCCGTGGCGCTGGGCATGTGGGGCGCCGCGGGCACCGCCGCCCCGACCGCTTCGGCCGCCGGCGTCGAGATGCTGATGGTCCCCTCCGCCGCGATGGGCCGCGACATCCCGGTGGCCTTCCAGGGCGGTGGCCGGCACACGGTGGTGCTGCTCGACGCCTTCAACGCCGGCCCCGACGTCAGCAACTGGGTCACCGCCGGCAACGCGATGAACACCCTGTCCGGCAGCGGTCTGTCGGTGGCCGCCCCGGCGGGCGGCGCGTACAGCCTCTACACCAACTGGGAGCGCAACGGCTCCAAGCAGTGGGAGACCTTCCTGGCCGACGAACTGCCGAACTGGCTGGCCGCCAACAAGGGTGTGGCCCCGAACGGCAACGCGATCGTCGGCGCCTCGCAGGGCGGCACCGGGGCGCTGACGATGGCCACCTTCCACCCGGACCGCTACGGCTACGCCGGTTCGCTGTCGGGCTTCCTCAACCCGTCGGACACCCAGACCAACGGCGTGATCTCAAACGCCATCAACATCGGCGACAACATCGACGCGATGTGGGGCGCACCGCAGCTGGGCCGCTGGAAGTGGCACGACCCCAACGTCCACGCCAACCTGCTGGTGCAGAGCAACGCGCGGCTGTGGATCTACAGCCCGCTGACCACCGTCTGCGGCGACCCGGCCGCAATGGGCGGCGGCGACTGCAGCGTCGCCCAGGGCAGCAACCGCATCTTCTACGCCCACTACCGCTCGCTGGGCGGCCGCAACGGCCACTTCGACATCACCGGCGGCGGCGGGAACGACTGGGGCACCTGGGCCGGCCAACTGGGCGCCATGGCCGGGGACATCGCTGCCGCATTGGGGTAGTCGCCGGATCCATCCCGGATCCGGGTGGTTAATCGCCGGATCCACCCCGGATCCAGGTGGTTAATCGCAGGATCCACCCCGGATCCGGGTCCTTGGCCGGTGCTCAGGTAAGCACCCCGGTTGAGCCGGTACTCTGGGGGACGTGCATCACGCGTGCAGCGCATCCGCCAGCAAACCCGTGGGAAGACGTGTCCCCGGGTTGCCCGGCCACCGGGTACTGCTTGTCGGATTCATCGCGCCCGCCACGTGGCTGCTGGCCGGCTGTGGCTCCGGTGGTGATCTGATCAGCACCGTCGCCCTGCCGTCCCAGCAGACCACCGGCTACGTCGAGGGCGTCGACCTCCCGGTTTCACCGGACAGCGGCCGTCAGTCCGGTACGCCGGAACTGACCCCCGCGCAACGCGACTACCTGACGGCGTTGGGCGATGCCGGCATCCATCCCTCCAACGAACTGCGGGTACTCAGCATCGGCGCCTACGTCTGCCAGGCGCGCGCGGCGGGTCAGAGCGACCAGACGGTGTGGGACTCAGTGGCGCCGATGGTGCGCAGCGATGTCGTCGAGGCCTCGGCCGGCTCACCGAAGACCCCGGCGGTGGCCAACGTCGACGCCATCGTCGGCAACGTCATCCGAATCGCCACCCAAAAGCTCTGCTGAGCAATGACGCTGAACACCAACGGGCCCAAGGGGTCCAAGGGTTCGCGGGGCTCCCGCAACTCCAAGTCGAAGACGCAGGCGGCGAGCCGGCGCCGTCGCCACCGCATCCTGGCGCTGGTCGCGGCCGGGACCGTCGCACTGGTGGTGGGCCTGGTCGTGGCGATCATCGTGCTCCTGGTCCGCCGTCCCGGACCGTCTCCCACGGCGATCCCGCCGACCGCCGTACCGCCCACGGTCACCACCCCGGGCCAGAAGCCGCGGCCGGCCTTCCAGGACGCCAGTTGCCCCGACGTGGACATGGTCGTCATTCCCGGCACCTGGGAGTCCTCGCCCACCGATGACCCGCTGAACCCTGGCCAGTTCCCGATCGCGTTGTTGCTCAACGTGAGTCGCCCGATCCAGCAGCAGTTCGGCCCCGACCGGGTGCAGGTCTACACCGTTCCCTACACCGCGCAGTTCCACAATCCGCTCTCGGCCGACAATCAGATGTCCTACAACGACTCCCGCAAGGAGGGCACCGCGGCGGCCGTGCGGGCCATGACCGACATGAACAACCGCTGCCCGCTGACCAGCTACGTGCTCGTCGGCTTCTCCCAGGGCGCGGTGATCGCCGGCGACCTGGCCAGCGACATCGGCAACGGCCGCGGACCTGTCGACGAGGACCTGGTGCTCGGCGTCACGCTGATCGCCGACGGCCGCCGTCAGGACGGGGTGGGGCAGGACGTCGGACCCAACCCGCCCGGGCAGGGTGCGGAGATCACCCTCAAGGAGGTCCCGACGCTCTCGGCTCTGGGCCTGACGATGAGCGGCGAGCGGCCCGGCGGCTTCGGCGCCCTGAACAACCGCACCAACCAGATCTGCGCGCCGGGTGACCTGATCTGCTCCGCGCCGGAGTCGGCGTTCAACATCACGAATCTGCCGCGCACCCTCGAGGTGCTCACCGCCGGCGCCGGTCAGCCCATTCACGCCATGTACGCCACCCCGCAGTTCTGGAACGCCGACGGGCAAACCGCCACGTCGTGGACGTTGAACTGGGCCCGCAACCTCATCGAGAACGCGCCGCACCCGGCGCACGGCTGAGCGACCCGTCCGGATCGGAAGCCCGGCGATCCGGATTTGGCCGCAGCCCCCGGGACGCCTAAGATTAAGAAAAAAATAAGGGCTGACGACAGCCGGTTCGGCGGGGAATCGACGATCCGGTCGGCCTGACCGCGGCCGCCCGTTTCATCGGTACCATCTGTGGGGCGCTCGGCCCATGCTTTGGCGGTTGGTTGTGCGCGCCATCAGGCTGCCGCAACCCGACCGAGGGGGCCGACACGAACGCGTTTTCGACAGGAGAGTGGTATGCCGTTCCATAACCCGTTCATCAAGGACGGACGGATCACCTTCCCCGAGGGCGCCAGCGTCGTCAAGCACGTCGAACGCTGGGCCAAGGTCCGCGGCGACAAGCTCGCCTACCGGTTCCTCGACTTCTCCACCGAACGTGACGGTGTCGCCCGCGAACTGGTCTGGGCCGACTTCAGCGCCCGCAACCGCGCGGTCGGCGCCCGACTGCAGCAGGTGACCGAGCCCGGTGACCGGGTGGCCATCCTGTGCCCGCAGAACCTGGAGTACCTCGTCGCGTTCTTCGGGACGCTGTACTCCGGCCGCATCGCGGTGCCGCTGTTCGACCCCTCCGAGCCCGGCCACGTCGGCCGGCTGCACGCGGTCCTCGACGACTGCAAGCCGTCGGCCATCCTGACCACCACCGACGCTGCCGAGGGTGTGCGCAAGTTCTTCCGCACCCGCCCGGCCAAGGAACGCCCCCGCGTGATCGCCGTCGACGCGGTGCCCAGCGAGGTCGGCGTGACCTGGGAGCACTACGACGACATCGACGAGAACACCATCGCCTACCTGCAGTACACCTCCGGATCCACCCGGGTCCCGTCCGGGGTGCAGATCACCCATGTCAACCTGGCCACCAACGTCGTGCAGGTGATCGAGGCGCTGGAGGGCGAGGAGGGCGACCGCGGTGTCACCTGGCTGCCCTTCTTCCACGACATGGGTCTGATCACCGCGCTGCTGTCGCCGATGATCGGCCACTACTGCACCTTCATGACACCGGCCGCCTTCGTCCGCCGGCCGGGTCGCTGGATGCGGGAACTCGCCCGCAAGGAAGGCGACACCGGCGGCACCATCTCGGTGGCCCCGAACTTCGCCTTCGACCATGCCGCGGCCCGCGGGGTGCCCAAGGAGGGCGAGCCGCCGATGGACCTGTCCAACGTCAAGGCCATCCTCAACGGCAGCGAGCCCATCTCAGTGGCCACGGTGAACCGGTTCAACGCCGCGTTCGGTCCGCTCGGGTTCCAGCCCAAGGCCATCAAGCCGTCCTACGGCCTGGCCGAGGCGACCCTGTTCGTGTCGACCACCCCGTCGGCCGACGAGCCGATGATCCTCTCGGTCGACCGGGACGACCTGAACGCCGGCAAGTTCGTGGTGGTGCCCGACGACTCCCCGAAGGCGGTGGCGCAGGCCGGTGCCGGCAAGGTCGGCGTTGGCGAATGGGCGGTGATCGTCGACCCCGAGTCCGCCAGCGAGCTGCTCGACGGCCAGATCGGCGAGATCTGGATCAGCGGCCAGAACATGGGAACCGGCTACTGGGGCAAGCCCGAGGAGACCGTGGCGACCTTCCAGAACACCCTCAAGTCCCGCACCACCCCGTCGCACGCCGAGGGTGCCGCCGACGACGCGACCTGGGTGCGCACCGGCGACCTCGGCGCCTACCACGACGGTGAGCTGTTCATCACCGGCCGCACCAAAGACCTGGTCATCATCGACGGCCGCAACCACTATCCGCAGGACCTCGAGTACTCCGCGCAGGAGTCCACCAAGGCGGTCCGCACCGGCTTCGTCGCCGCCTTCTCGGTGCCGGCCAACCAGCTTCCCGACGAGGTGTTCGCCGACGCCCACTCCGGGCTCACGCGCAGGCCCGACGACACCTCCGAACAACTGGTGATCGTCGCCGAGCGCGCGCCCGGCTCGCACAAGATGGAACTGGGTCCCGTGGTCGACGCCATCCGCGCCGCCATCGCGGTGCGACACGGTGTGACCGTGCGTGACGTGCTGCTCACCCCGGCCGGTGCGATCCCGCGCACCTCCAGCGGCAAGATCGGCCGGCGGGCCTGCCGCGCGGCCTACCTGGACGGCAGCCTGCGGTCCGGCAAGGTGGCCAACGCCTTCCCGGACGAGTCGGAATAGGCCGGACGAGTCGAAATAGGAACGCATGTCTGAATCGGATACGCCGGACCCCGTCCCCGCCGAGGGCGAAATCCTCCTCGCGCCCGAGCAGGAGCTGTCCGCACCGCGGACTGACATGTCGGTGCCGGAGATGCGGGAGTGGCTGCGCAACTGGGTCGCCAACGCGACCGGCCAGGCGCCCGGCTCCATCGACGAGTCCGTCCCGATGGTCGAACTCGGCCTGTCCTCGCGCGACGCCGTGGCGATGGCCAGCGACGTCGAGGACCTCACCGGGGTCACGCTCACGGCGACCGTCGCCTTCCGCCATCCCACCATCGAGTCGCTGGCGACGGTGATCATCGAGGGCGAGCCGGAGACGGCCGACGACTCCATCGACGGGGAGGACTGGACGCGCCGGCGCGACGTTCCGGAGATCGCGATCGTCGGCATTGCCACCCGCTTCCCCGGCGACATGAACACCCCCGCTGAGATGTGGCACGCGCTGCTCGAGGGCCGCGACGCCATCACCGACCTGCCCGAGGGCCGCTGGGCGGAGTTCATGGAGGAGCCGCGGCTGGCCGAGCGCATCCGCAAGGCCCGCACCCGCGGCGGATATCTGAAGGACATCAAGGGTTTTGACGCCGAGTTCTTCGCGCTGTCGAAGATGGAGGCCGACAACATCGATCCGCAGCAGCGGATGGCCCTGGAGCTCACCTGGGAGGCGCTGGAGAACGCCCGCATCCCCGCGTCCAGCCTGCGCGGGGAGAGCGTCGGCGTCTTCGTCGGCAGTTCCACCAACGACTACAGCTACCTGGCGATGATGGACCCGCGCACGGCGCACCCGTACGCCATCACCGGCACCGCCAGTTCGATCATCGCCAACCGGGTGTCCTACTTCTACGATTTCCGCGGACCGTCGGTGGCCGTCGACACGGCCTGCTCGTCATCGTTGGTCGCAGTGCACCAGGGGGTACAGGCGCTGCAGTCCGGCGAGGCCGACGTGGTGGTGGCCGGCGGCGTGAATGCCCTTGTCACACCGGCGGTCACACTCGGCTTCGACGAGGTCGGCGGGGTGCTCGCGCCGGACGGCCGGATCAAGTCGTTCTCCTCCGACGCCGACGGGTACGCCCGTTCCGAGGGCGGCGGCATGCTCGTGCTCAAGCGTCTCGACGACGCCCGTCGCGACGGCGACGAGATCTTCGCGGTGATCGCCGGCAGCGCGGTCAACCACGACGGCCGGTCAAACGGCATGCTCGCCCCGAACCCCGACGCCCAGGCCGAGGTGCTGCGCAAGGCCTATCGCGACGCCGGGATCAACCCGCGCACGGTGGACTACATCGAGGCGCACGGCACGGGCACCATCCTCGGTGACCCGATCGAGGCGGACGCGCTGGGCCGGGTGGTGGGCCGCGGTCGCGCCGCGGACAAGCCGGCACTGCTGGGTGCGGTCAAGTCCAACCTCGGTCACCTGGAGTCGGCCGCGGGTGCGGCCAGCCTGGCCAAGGTCGCACTGTCCTTGCACAACAACAAGATTCCGCCGTCGATCAACTACGCCGGTCCCAATCCCTACATCGACTTCGACGGCGTGCACCTCAAGGTCGCCGACACCGTCACCGAGTGGCCCCGGTACAGCGGGCATGCGATCGCCGGTGTCTCGGGGTTCGGGTTTGGCGGGGCCAACGCCCACCTTGTGCTCCGCGAGGTGCTGCCGGAGGACCTCCTCGAGCCCGAGCCCGAACCTGAGCCGGACTCCGGCGAATCCCCGTTGACCGAAGCCGACGCGGTGTACGTCGGCGGTGTGCGGATGGACGAGTACGGCGAGTTCATCGATGATGAGCCGAACCTGTCCGAGGGCGGCGACTTCTTCGGCAACGCCCCGGTCGTCGCCGAGGAGGAGCCGGAACTGCCCGGCCTCACCGACGAGGCGCTGCATCTGCTGGAGGTGGCCCGCGAGGAGCTCGCCGCGGCCGAGCCGCACGTTCCCGTTGTCCCGCTGGCGGTTTCGGGCTTCCTGACCTCCCGCAAGCGGGCCACCGCTGCCGAGTTGGCCGACTGGATCGACAGTCCCGAAGGTCGCGCGACCTCGCTGGAGGCCATCGGCCGGTCGCTGTCGCGCCGCAACCACGGCCGCTCCCGCGCGGTGGTGATGGCGCATGACCACGACGAGGCGATCAAGGGCCTGCGCGCGGTCGCCGAGGGCAAGCAGAGTCCGCTGGTGTACAGCGCCGACGGACCGGTGTCCAACGGGCCGGTCTGGGTGCTCGCCGGTTTCGGCGCCCAGCACCGCAAGATGGGCAAGAGCCTCTATCTGCGCGACGACGTGTTCGCCGAGTGGATCAACAAGGTGGACAGCCTCATTCAGGACGAGCGGGGCTACTCGATCGTCGAGCTGATCCTCGACGACTCCGTCGACTACACCGACGAGACGTGCCAGTACCCGATCGAGGTCGTTCAGCTGGTGATCTTCGCAATCCAGATCGCCCTCGGCGAGTTGCTCAAGCACCACGGCGCCAAGCCCGCCGCCGTCGTAGGACAGTCTCTCGGTGAGGCGGCTGCCGCCTACTTCGCCGGGGGCCTTTCGCTGGCCGATGCCACCCGAACCATCTGTGCGCGTTCGCATCTCATGGGCGAGGGCGAAGCGATGCTGTTCGGCGAGTACATCCGGTTGATGGCTTTGGTGGAGTACTCCGCTGACGAGATCAAGACCGTGTTCTCCGACTTCCCCGACCTCGAGGTGTGCGTCTACGCCGCGCCGACGCAGACCGTCATCGGCGGTCCGCCCGCCCAGGTCGACGCGATCATCGAGCGCGCCGAGAGCGAGGGCAAGTTCGCCCGCAAGTTCCAGACCAAGGGCGCCAGCCACACCCAGCAGATGGATCCTCTGCTGGGCGAACTCGCCGCCGAATTGCAGGGCATCGACCCGCGGCCGCTGAAGATCGGCTACTTCTCCACCGTGCACGAGGGCGGCTACATCCGCCCCGGCGAGGTGATCCACGACGTGGACTACTGGAAGAAGGGCCTGCGGCACAGCGTCTACTTCACCCACGGCATCCGCAACGCGGTGGACAACGGCCACACCACCTTCATTGAACTCGCGCCGAACCCGGTGGCGCTCATGCAGGTTGGGCTCACCACCGCCTCGGCCGGCCTGCACGACGGGCAGCTGATCGCCACCCTGGCCCGCAAGGCCGACGAAGTGGACTCCATGGTGGCAGCCATGGCCCAGCTGTACGTCTACGGCCACGACCTGGACTTCCGCACCCTCTTCTCGCCGGCGTCCGGTCCGGGGTCCTCTCGCGCCTCCGGCGCGGTGGACTACGCGGACATCCCGCCGACCCGGTTCAAACGCAAGGAGCACTGGCTCAACGCGCACTTCTCCGCCGACGGTTCGGCGCTGATCCCGGGCACCCACGTCGCGATGCCGGACGGTCGGCACGTCTGGGAGTACGCCGGCGGGGATGCGACCGATCTGGCCGCGCTGGTGAAAGCCGCTGCGGTGCAGGTGCTTCCGGATGCCACGCTGACCGCCTCCGAGCAGCGGGCGGTGCCCGGTGCGGGCGCCCGGCTGGTGACCACGCTGACCCGCCACCCCGGCGGGGCGTCGGTGCAGGTGCACGCCCGCATCGACGAGTCGTTCACGCTGGTGTACGACGCCATCGTCACCCGCTCCGGTTCGATCTCGGCGCTTCCGGCGGCCGTTGCCACCGGAGTGGCGGTTGCGGAAACCGTTGTGGCACAAGCCGAACCGGAACCCGAGCAGGACGCCGCTATCCTGCACGACAACCTGGCGGCGGGCGCGGGTGTCGCCGCCCAGCTGGGCAAGTGGACGCCGGGTGGCCCGGAGACCGTCCACGATCGCCTCGGCCTGATCGTCGGCAGCGCCATGGGTTACGAGCCCGAGGACCTGCCGTGGGAGGTGCCGCTGATCGAGCTCGGCCTGGACTCGTTGATGGCAGTGCGGATCAAGAACCGCGTCGAGTACGACTTCGACCTGCCGCCGATCCAGCTGACCGCGGTGCGCGACGCCAACCTGTACGCCGTCGAGCAGCTGATCACCTACGCGATCGAGAACCGCGAGCAGGTCCAGGAACTTGCCGAGCACCAGAAGGGCATGACGGCCGAGGAGATCGCCGCCGAGCAGGCCAAGCTGGCCGCGGGTGAGGTTCCCGAGGCCCTGGCGGCCAAGCTCGCGGAGAAGCATCCCGAGGCGCACGCGGCGGTGCCGGAGGCCGCCGGCCCGGCGGCTCCGGCGGACATTCCGCCGCCCCCGACCAACCCCCTGGGGCCGGACGTCCCGCCCCCGCCCACAAATCCGGCGGGCCCCGACGCGCCGCAGAATTCCGCGGCCGGCGCCGCCGCCAAAGTCCTGACCCAGCAGGCGGTCGTCGACGCCCTCGGCACCGACGTCCCGCCGCGTGAGGCCGCCGAACGGGTCACCTTCGCCACCTGGGCCATCGTCACCGGCAAGTCGCCCGGCGGCATCTTCAACGAGCTGCCCAAGGTCGACGACGACACCGCCGCCAAGATCGCCGCGCGGCTCACCGAACGCTGCGAAGGCACCATCACGGTCGACGACGTCCGCGCCGCGTCGACCATCGAGGAACTCGCCACCACCGTGCGCGAGCACCTCGAGGCCGGCGAACTCGACGGCTTCGTCCGGACGCTGCGGGCCAAGAAGGAAGGGTCCGACCGGATCCCGGTCTTCGTGTTCCACCCGGCCGGCGGCTCCACCGTGGTCTACGAGCCGCTGCTCAAGCGCCTGCCCGAGGACACCCCGATGTACGGCTTCGAGCGCGTCGAGGGCTCCATCGAGGAACGCGCCGCCGAGTACGTGCCGAAGCTGATGGAGATGAACGGCAAGGGCCCGTTCATCCTGGCCGGTTGGTCGCTGGGCGGCGTGCTGGCCTATGCCTGCGCCATCGGGCTCAGGAAGGCCGGTGCGGACGTGGAGTTCGTCGGTCTCATCGACACCGTCCGGGCCGGCGAGGAGATCCCGCAGACCAAAGAGGAGATCCGCGCGCGCTGGGACCGCTACGCGCTGTTCGCCCAGCGGACCTTCAACGTCGAGATCCCGGCGATCCCCTACGAGGAGCTCGAGGTCCTCGACGACGACGGCCAGGTCCGGTTCGTCCTCGACGCGGTCAAGCAGAGCGGAGTCAATATCCCGGGTGGCGTGATCGAGCACCAGCGCACCTCGTACCTCGACAACCGCGCCATCGACACCGCCAAGATCGAGCCCTACGACGGGCACGTGACGCTGTACATGGCCGACCGGTACCACGACGACGCGATCATGTTCGAGCCGCGCTACGGAACCCGCAAGCCGGACGGCGGCTGGGGCGAGTTCGTCAGCGACCTGGAGGTGGTGCCGATCGGGGGCGAGCACATCCAGGCCATCGACGAGCCGTACATTGCCAAGGTGGGCGCGCATATGAGCGAAGCCATCAACCGCATCCAGGGTCAGCAGGAGAGCCAGTGACCAACCGCACCACCGCCGCATTGCTGGCCGAGCTGCGCGAAAAGCTGGAGCTGGCAAAGGAACCCGGCGGTGAGGCCGCCGCCGCCAAGCGCGACAAGCGCGGCATCCCCAGTGCCCGCGCCCGCATCCACGAACTGCTCGACCCGGGCAGCTTCCTGGAGATCGGCGCCCTGGCCCGGACCCCCGGCGACCCCAACGCGCTCTACGGCGACGGCGTGGTGTGCGGCCACGGCACCATCAACGGCCGCCCGGTCGGTGTCTTCTCCCACGACCAGACGGTGTTCGGCGGCTCGGTCGGCGAGATGTTCGGCCGCAAGGTCGCCCGGCTCATGGAGTGGGTCGCCATGGTCGGCTGCCCGATCATCGGCATCAACGACTCCGGCGGCGCCCGCATCCAGGACGCGGTCACCTCGCTGGCCTGGTACGCCGAACTCGGCCGCCGCCACGAACTGCTCTCCGGCATCGTGCCGCAGATCTCGATCATTCTCGGCAAGTGCGCCGGCGGTGCGGTGTACTCGCCCATCCAGACCGACCTCGTGGTGGCCGTGCGCGACCAGGGCTACATGTTCGTCACCGGACCCGACGTCATCAAGGACGTCACCGGCGAGGAGGTCAGTCTCGACGAACTCGGCGGCGCGGACCACCAGGCCCGCTACGGCAACATCCACCAGGTCGTCGACTCGGAGAACGCCGCATTCCAGTACGTCCGCGACTTCCTGGAGTTCCTGCCGCCCAACACCTTTGACGACGCCCCGGTAATCAACCCGGGCCTCGAACCGCAGATCACGCCGCACGATCTCGAACTCGACAGCCTCGTTCCCGACGCCGACAACACCGCCTACGACATGCACGAGATCCTGATCCGGATCTTCGACGACGGCGACTTCCTCGACGTCGCCGCCCAGGCCGGGCAGGCCATCATCACCGGCTTCGCCCGCGTCGACGGCCGGCCGGTCGGGGTGGTGGCAAACCAGCCGATGCACATGTCGGGCGCCATCGACAACGAGGCCTCCGACAAGGCGGCCCGGTTCGTCCGGTTCTGCGACTCCTTCAACGTGCCGCTGGTTTTCGTGGTCGACACCCCCGGCTTCCTGCCCGGTGTGGAGCAGGAGAAGAACGGCATCATCAAACGCGGCGGCCGGTTCCTCTACGCCGTCGTGGAGGCCGACGTCCCGAAGGTGACTCTGACCATCCGCAAGTCCTACGGCGGGGCCTACGCGGTGATGGGCTCCAAGCAGCTCACCGCCGACCTCAACTTCGCCTGGCCCACCGCGCGCATCGCCGTCATCGGCGCCGAGGGCGCGGCGCAGCTTCTGGTCAAGCGGTTCCCCGATCCGTCCGCGCCCGAGGTCCAGAAGATCCGCGCCGACTTCATCGAGGGTTACAACCGCAACATGGCGATTCCCTACATCGCCGCCGAACGCGGATTCATCGACGCCGTGATCGAGCCGCACCGGACCCGCCTGTTGCTGCGGCAGTCCATGCGGTTGTTGCGCGACAAGCAGATTCAGCGGGTCCAGCGCAAGCACGGACTCATCCCCATCTAACGCATCAAGTCAAGGAGACGCACGTGACCGGTATGAATGACGCGGCACAGCAGGCGGGTGCCGCAGTAGGCGAGGCGGTCGGCGTCTTCATGCTGCACCCGGAGACGTTCGCCGGCAGCATCGCCAAGGGCTACACGAATCCCTTCGCCGGCTACGTGGCCGGTCGGGGCGGAGTCCTGGGCGAGGCGACCGGCACCACCGTCGCCTCCGTCTTCGCGATCTTCGAGCCGAACTTCATCAAGGCCATGTGGGACGAGGGAGTCGCGGTCCGCGGCGCGGCCGGAGCGGCCGCCGTCTACTGGGACCAGATCGCGGACTTCGGCCGCAACTACCTTGCAGGCGCCCAGGGGACGGAACGGATCGCCGAGTTGGGCGAGAAGATCATCGCGGCCACGCCGACGGTGGGCCTGCCCATGTTCGCCGGGTGGCGGGAGATGCCGCTGGCCGATGATTCCCCGGCACGGGCGTTGCAGGTGATGCACGTCATGCGCGAACTGCGCGGTGACGTCCACTTCAACGTGCTGGCCAACTCCGGTATCACGCCGGTCGAGGCGCACATGCTGCACGGCGACGAGAACTACACCCGGATGTTCGGCTGGCCGGAGCCCTTCGCCGACGGCGCGGACAAGAAGGAGCGGTATGCCACGGTCGAGGAGGCCACCAACAACCGGATGGCCGAGATCTTCGCCGCGGCACTCACCGTCGATGAGGCGGAGGAACTCGCCAGGCTGTCCGCGGACGCGCTGGCGTCGCTGAAAGCCGCCGTCCCGGCCTAGGGATTTCGATGCCGCTGTCAGACGGCGAGGTGTTCGCCGGCTACACCATCCGGCGCGTCCTGGGCACCGGGGGTATGGGTGAGGTGTATCTCGCCGAGCATCCGCGGCTGCCGCGTCAGGATGCGCTGAAGGTGCTCGGAACCGCCGTCAGCCACGATGACGAGTACCGCCAGCGGTTCAATCAGGAAGCCGACATGGTGGCCACCCTTCGCCATCCCAACATCGTCACCATCTTCGACCGGGGCGACTTCGACGGCCGGCTGTGGATCTCGATGGAATACGTCGACGGCACCGACGCCTGGCGATTACTGACCGAGCGCTATCCCGGCGGCATTCCGGCGGCACAGGTGGTGGCGATCGTGCGCGCGATCGCCGACGCGCTCGACTACGCCCACAGCCGTAACCTGCTGCACCGCGATATCAAGCCGGCCAACATCCTCATCGGAGCCTCAGAGCCGAGCCGAATCATGTTGGCTGACTTCGGTGTTGCGCGCTGGCTCGGCCAGACCAGCAACCTGACCGGCACTGACATGACAGTGGGGACGGTCACCTACGCCGCGCCCGAACAACTCAAGGGCGAAGAGATCGACGGTCACGCAGACCAATATGCATTGGCTGCGACCGCATTCCATCTGCTCACGGGCGAGGCCCCCTTCGAGAACACCAGCCCGACCGCGGTGGTCAGTGCCCACTTGAGCACGCCGGCACCCGAGATCGGCTCGGGCCATCCCGATCTGGCTCAGTTCGGGCCGGTCTTCGCCAGAGCACTGGCCAAGAAGCCCGAAGACCGGTTCGACCGCTGCCACGATTTCGCGCAGGCGATGCAGGACGCGCTGGTGTCTTCCAGCGGGTCCGCGCGGCACCGGAAGGCGGCGCCGGAGCGGGGCCGCGGCAGGCTGGTCACCGTCGGACTGGGCGGGCTACTGCTCGTCGGGGCCGCCGTGGCGGCGGCCGTTCTGGCCTCCGGACACCGCAGTACCGCGACGCGCACGATCTCCACCACGCCGCCGCCGCCCGCAGTCGCCGCCCGGATGGATCTGCCGGTGGTGCTGATCGGCGCGGACTGTGCGGTGCTGGGCGCGGCGGCGGTCACCGAGACCGGTGGGCCGGCGTACTGCGCCCGCACCGACTCGCAGTCCGGCGACACGGTGTGGTCGATGCAGCCGGAGAAGCTGCGCACCGCGTCCCCCAACGCGCCCTGACGCCGGGCGTCGGGCGCCGTAACCCGGCTATTCCGGCCCGTCATCTGGTGAAAAGGCCGTCAATTCGGATCATTCGGGGGCCGCGAGGTCGATACCATCCATTCACCTCGGCCGGCCGGGCCCGAGGCGATTCGCGGAGGGTTGGGACCACCTATGTCGAACACTGCAGCCGACATCGTCGAGAAGCTCGGGGGTGCGGCCAACGTCGAGAGCCTCTCGCACTGTGCTACCCGTCTGCGCTTTCAGCTCCGCGACGCATCCCGCGTCAATCAGTCCGCTCTCGAGTCGGTGTCCGGGGTCATGGGAGCGGTGCCTCAGGCCGGCAACCGCTACCAGGTGGTGATCGGCGGCGGCGTGCAGACCGTCTACAACCAGATCAAGGCGCTGCCCGGAATGGGTGGCGGCGCGCCTGCCGATGCCGACGCGATCAAGGCCGCCGCGCGCGCCAAGGGTCCGCGCGGCAAGTTCGCCTGGCTCGACTCGTTCTTCGAGTTCCTGTCCGACTCCTTCCGCCCGATCCTCGGTGCCCTGCTGGGCGCCTCGCTGTTCATCACCTTCATGGCGCTGATGAGCACGCTGAAGGTGATCCCCAACTGGGCCGACCCGCGCACCGAGCTGTCGCCGTCCTGGCAGTTCATCAACCTGTGCTGGCAGAGCGTCTTCGTCTTCCTGCCGCTGATGGTGGCCTACAACGCATCGAAGAAAGTCGGTGCCGACCCCTGGATCGGTTTCGCGATCATGGCCGTGGTGATGCTGCCCGGCTTCGCCGGACTCAAGGACGCCGCGACGCCGACGAACGTGTTCGGCTCCACCGTCGACGTGGTCCAGATCTTCGGGTTACCGCTCACGATCCACAACTACAGCTCGCAGGTGTTCCCGCCGCTGCTGATGGCCGCGGTTCTTGGGCCGCTGTACAAATTCCTCAAGCGGGTCATCCCCGATAACGTCCAATTGATCTTCGTGCCGTTCCTGGCGATGTTGATCATGATCCCGCTGACCGCCTTCCTGATCGGACCGATCGGCGTCTATGTCGGCGCCGCGCTGGGCAGCTTCCTCAAGGCGATCAACGACTTCTCCCCGTTCATCTTCGCGATCCTCATTCCGCTGGCGTACCCCTTCATGGTTCCGTTGGGTCTGCACTGGCCGATCAACGCGATCATGCTGGTCAACATCCAGACCCTGGGCTACGACTTCATCCAGGGCCCGATGGGCGCGTGGAACTTCGCCTGCTTCGGCGCCACCGCCGGCGTGCTGTTCCTCGCCTGGCGCGAGCGCGACAAAGCCATGCGGCAGACCGCGATCGGCGCCCTGGCGGCCGGCCTGCTCGGCGGCATCTCCGAACCGTCGCTGTACGGCATCCATCTGCGATTCAAGCGGATATATCCACGAATGTTGGTGGGCTGCTTGGTCGGTGGCCTGATCATCGGCCTGGGCGGCGGCGTCACCACCAAGGCGTTCGTGTTCACCTCGCTGCTCACCATCCCGGCTTTCAGCAGCATGGGCCTCTATGCCATCGCTGTGCTCGCCGCGTTCTTCACCGCGATGATCCTGGTGATCGTGTCCGGCTACCGCACCCCGGAGCAGGCCGCCGCGGCGGCCGCAGCCGGCGTCCCGGTGGCCGACCTGGTAAGCCCGATGGGCGAGGCCAGCTCAGACACCCTCATTGCGGCGGCGGCCACCAAGGCTGTTGGCGACGCCGGTCTGGAGGCCTACGTCGTGTCCCCACTCGACGGCCGGGTAGTGGCACTGAGCGACGTTCCGGATCCGGTGTTCGGCAAGGGCATCATGGGCCCGGGTGTGGCGATCGAACCGTCCGGCGACACCGCATATGCACCCGGATCGGGTGTCGTGGTGGCGGCTCAGCCCACCGGACATGCCTTCGGCCTGGCGCTGGACAACGGGGTGGAAGTCCTCATCCACATCGGCATCGACACCGTGAAACTCAAGGGCGAGGGCTTCCAGGTCCACGCGGCCAAGGGAGACCGCGTCACCGCCGGCACTCCGTTGGTGACCTTCGACCGCTCGGTGATCGAAGCGGCCGGCTATCCCCTGGTCACGCCGGTCATCATCCTCAACGCCAAGAAGTTCGGTGGCGTCGAGGTGGCCGCGGAGGGCGAAGTGGCCTCGGGGGCCACGCTTCTCGCGTTGGCGCCGGCGGCGCAGCCGGCCGAGGCGGGTTTGTAGATGTAACGCCGAGGGGAAGAGAGCTCGACGATGACGAAGGCTGACCGGTTGGGTCGGTTGACGGTCGGCGTAATGGCGGCAGCGGTGGCCTGCGGTCTGGTTGGCACCGCCGTCGCTCCGCCGGCGAATGCGCTCGACGCCTGCCTGTCCTCGGCTCTCGGCACGGCCAAGGTGGGCTCGGCCAACTGCTCTGCCAAGGGGCTCACTGTCGCCGTCGCGATCGGGGCCGGGGCGATGGCGAACGCCGCCGGGTGGTTCTCGGGAGCGTTGGCCATCGGTTCCAACGCCACGGCATTCGGAATGCCGGGGTATTCCAGTCCCAACGGATTCTTCAATCAGGCGCTGGCGTTCGGCGAGCACGCGTTCGCATCGACCGACAGCGATGCCGGCGCTGGCTCGGGCAACCTGGCCATGGCGATGGGCAAGTCAAGTCTGGCTGCTGCCGGCGATGGAATGTTCAATGTGGCAACCGCTTTGGGCGCAAGCCACGCAGAGGCAACGGCTGGCATGGGTAACCTCGCGGCCGCACTTTTCGGCGCCTACGCCGAGGCGTCGAATGGAAACGTGAACAAGGCCATCGCCGGCGGGGAGGACGCGATTACCCACGCTTACCAAGGGAACCTGAATGCCGCGACGGCGTTCGGCACCGGCCATACCGGCGCAGAAGCGTCCTACGGCAACGGCAACAGGGCGATCGCGCACAACGCGGAACTCGGATCAATGGCAACGCACGGTGACTTCAACATCGCCGTCAGCTCCAATTCCGGCGTGGCAACGTCAGGCTACGGCGGCTTCAACGTTGCGGTTGCGAGCAGAGGAAGCTCCGCGAGCGCGGACCGAGGCAATCTGAATCGGGCCACCGCGTACAACACCGACGCCGTGTCGATCGCGGGTGGTGGCGACTTCAATGTCGCAGGCGCGTCGGGGCCGAAAACCAATTCCACCGCGACCAACGGCGCTCGGAACCGCTCAAACGCTTTCGGCTACAACAACAATGCGGTCGCCGCGGGTGGTGACACCCCGCAGTCGAAGAGCAATGGAAACGTCGCGACGATCTTCGGCAATGACAGCCTGGCCACCAGCGGACTGGGGAACAACAACCGAACCTTCGTGATGGGAGACGGCAGCAACGCAAGCGCCGGCACGGGTTCGGCCGCGCCGGCGCCGGGGAGCGGGAACCGGAACACCGCGACGGTGCTCGGCAACGGCAGCACGGCGGTCGCCGGTCCCGGGGACGGCTACCACGTGCGTGTCGTCGGCAACAACAAGTCCGAAACGAGGCCCTGACCTGATTCGGCCGCAAAGTACTGAGGGATCGAAATTCGAGATCTAGAGTCGTCGTGTCCGCCCCGTGTGGCGCGCGAAAGGGGTTTCGCTGTGGTGAGAACGTTGATTCGCGGTGGCGCACTCGTCGGTGTCACCCTCACCGCGGCCCTCAACGCGGCCGTCGCGCAGGCAGACCCGCTCAATGACTTCCAGACACCGAGTGGCAACATCTACTGCCAGATGTCGACCGATGCCAACGGCGTTCCAATGGTGGCGTGCGAAGGCGGCGGTTCCCAGGCGGGGCCCGCGCCGGATTGCGCGGAACACATGCAATGGGGGGACCGCTTCTTCCTGACCCAGGGTCAGGCCCCGGAGTCGCACTGCCACACCGACACCATCCGCTCCAACCAGGCGCCGGCGCCGGTCCTGGCGTATGGCCAGACGAAGTCCATCGGCACCATCACCTGCGACAGCGAGACGACCGGCCTCACGTGCACCGACAGCAGCACCGGTCGCTTCTTCTCCATGTCACGGGAAGCGAACGTCCTGGGCTGACGCGGAGATGCGTGCGTTGGCTGCCGCGGTGGCGGCTGTGCTTGTCCTGGGTGGTTGCCATGTCGCGGGTACCGCGAAACCGGACCGGGCGACCTCGGCTTGTCTGAACCTGGGTGGGACGGTGGGCTCGGGCGACAGTTGTGAAATCCACTCCGCCACAGCGACGTACACGATCTCCATGCGATTCCCGACCGACTACCCGGACCAGGACGCGATAGCCGACTTCCTGACGCAGCGACGCAAGGATTTCATCGACTGGGTCGATACGGCAGGGCAGGTTCGCACGATGCCCGCCGCACTCGACGTGACCGGTAAGGCCTATCGGTCGGGCGATGACCGCGGCGGCACCCGTAGCCTCGTTCTCGATCTCGGGGAGGACACCGGTGTGCATCCCGTCCTTACCTACAAGGCGTTCAACTACAGCCTTGCCGCGCATGTTCCCATCACCTTCGACACGTTGTTCAAACCTGGCTCAAACCCGTTCGCGGTGCTGAAACCCTTTGTTGCACAGCAGGCACTCGCACGCGATCGTAAGGCGGGCAAGGCGGTGGACGATATGACCGCCGACTCCTACCAGCAGTTCGCCATCACCGACGACGCGATCATCTTCTTGTTCAACCAGGACGGCCTCCTGCCGCACGAGAAGGGGCCACTCGAGGTCGCGGTTCCGCGTAGTGCGCTCGCGTCGATTCTGGCTTGAACCGCTTGGCCCTATGGCAGAAGCCGTTCGGGGTGGTGGTAGTCGTTGGTGCCGACGGGTAGCGGGATTTGTGGGGGTGGGTGCCATTGGGTGGTGCCGTCTTTTTGTTTCCGGGTGGTCCAGCCGCCGGGTTTGAGCAGTCGGTGGTGTTGGCCGCAGGCGAAGGTGAGGTCGTCGATGTCGGTGCGGCCGCCGTGGGCCCAGTCGTCGACGTGGTGGACTTCGCAGAGGTAGCCGGGCATGTCGCAGCCGGGTGCGGTGCAGCCGCGGTCCTTGGCGTGCAGGACGATGCGTTGGTCGGCGGTGGCGATGCGGCGGGTCCGCCCGAGATATAGCGGGCGCTGGGTGTGGGTGTCGAAGACGCAGAGGTAGTGGTGGGCGTGGGCGGCCATGCGGATGAGGTCTCGCATGGGGATCAGGGTGCCGCCGGCGGTGACGGCGTGCCCGGCCGCGGTGCAGAGTTGGTCGACGGTGGTGGTGGCGATGATCGTGACCGGCAGCCCGTTGTGGGTGCCGAGTTTCGGATCACCGAGTTGGCTGCGCAGCAAGGCCAGGAGGGCGTCGTGCTGGCGTTGGGCGTGCTGGCGACGGTCGGCGTCGACGGTGGCCTGGGTGGGTTCGCCTGTCACCGTTGGTGTTTGGTCCTCGGGATTGCACATGCCGGGTGCGGCGAACTTCGCCAGCAGCGCCTCGAGGGTGGCGCGCAACTCCGGGGTCGCGATGAGCCGCCCGACGCTCATGCCGTCGGGGCGTTGGCGTCCGCACCATTGGAACCCGCGCTGGGCAGCCCGGTAGTCGTCGGAGAACTTCCCGTCCGGATTGAGGGTGATCGCGAGCCGGTCAGCTACCTTGGCCAGCTGGTCGGGCCGCAGCTCGGCGGCCTTCTCAGCCAGGAACGCCTCAGCCTTGGACACGGTGTCGGGGTGGATGTCCTCGGGCAGATCCCGCAGAAAACTCTGGATGGTCCGCAGGTGCTCGATGTCGAGCAAGCCGGCGTTCCACGCCTTGGCGGTGGCCGGGAGATCCGGCGGCAGTACGTCACCGGTGAGAGTAGTGCGCGGCTGGAGTTGGCCGGCGTCGCGCAGGCGATGGCGGGCCTCGCGGGGACTGACACGGATGACGTCGGCGATCACCTTGGCGGCCACCCCACCGAGTGCCGCATCCCCACTGCGGTTCACCGACCCAACGAGATCCAGCGAGATCGCCGCCGACCGGCGCCGCACGGTTTCCAGACGGTCCAGTGCCTCGAGTCGCTCCCGCACCGGTAACGCGTCCCAGTCCAGCGCGCCGAGCGCCTCGACGGCGGCCTCCACCGCCGTGAACGCCGAACCCACCGGAGTCGAAAACATGTTCGAAGCCTAGAGCGGCCCACCGACCGGAGGCAGGCGCTAACCCGGCGCCTGTGGACCAATCAGAGACTGGGGATAACTCGGCGCGGCTACCCCGCCGGCAGGCAGGCGTAATCCAACCTGCTGATCGCATTCCCGTACTGGATCCCCAGATCCGCATATTCGCGAGCCGCGGCCGGGTCGTCAGGCTTTGCGCGGTAGCGCGGCACCAGGTCGGCCAGCCGCCCCGCGAGATCTGCCGCGGTCTGCGCCTTGCCTGACAACTCGGGGTCGGAAATCTGCCCGGCGTAGTCCTTCACCGTCGACGCCCACTCCCGGTACTGCTCCGGTGTCACCGCGCCGGCCTTGTCGGGTGCCGTGGAGGACTTCATCTGCTCGGCGAACTGGGAGTTGTAGGCCAGCATCGCGTGAACGGTGTCGCAGCCCGAGGCGGTGCGGTGCGACGACCGGAAAAACCAGACGCCCGCGGCAAGCAACACGACGACGACGCCGCCCACCAACAACGCCCGGCGTCTGGTCATCTCAGGCCTTGATCCGGATCTTCCCCGGCTTCCAGAAGCCGCTTCGGGTGGCGGTGCCCAAGTCCAGCGTGGCCGGCGTCGCGTCGACGATGGTGTCGAACTTGCGCAGCGATCCCCAGTCCCGGCCCCAGTCGTGCGACAGGTAGGTGGCCATCACGTGCGCCCGCAGCAGAAGATCGGTGATGCCCAGCAGACCGCCGTTGCGGCCGTCCTGCCAGGTGTCGGTGTCCTGCTTCTTGGCCAGATAGTCCGGGGTGATGCGGAACTTCGGCACCTGTGTCACACCGTTGGAGTGCAACATGGGCTGCTGGCACGGGAACGCCAGCCCCACCGCCCAGTCCATCAGCACCGGAGCGGTCGAACCGATGTACTCCTGGACCGTGCGCAACTCCGGAACCCGCGGCGGTGTGACGGCGACCCAGTCCCCGAGCGACAGCGACTTGTCCTGAGCCACAATGCGAACCGCGGTCGCATCGGCCGGAATGGCCGACCGCGGGAAGCGCAGATTGCGCCAGGACGGCGCCGGCCCCAGATCGAACGGCTCCACCCGCCCCGCGGCGACCGGCGTGCCGTCGGGTCCGGGTCGGCCGTACTCGAGCTCGACGGTCTGGCCGTCGGTGTGGTTGTTGAGGATGCTGTTCCCGGCGATGGTGCCCGCAGCGGTCACGACCACCAACGGGTGTCCCGCATCGTTCGCCGGCAACTGGTACCAGGCCGACGTCAGCAGGCTCTCCTGCTGACCGGTGTCGGCGTAGCTGCCGGCCATCGGCACCCGCGCGGGATCCAGTTGATACGGCAGGGGCACGGTGGAACCGTTGACGCCGGGCTTGGCGAGCTTGAACGGGCCCTCCCAGTCATAGTCGATGCCCGGAGTCGGGTTGTTCACCCGGATCGATTCGGCCACAATCTTTTCCGGCATACCGTTCGGCGTGAACCCGACCGGCTTGGCGCCGCCCAGCGGCCCGAGCGGTCCGTACGCGCCGGGCAGCGGCGTGAGGAACCCGGCGTTGGCGTCTGGCTCGACAAGGACGTCGTCGGCGAGGCCGCAGCCGCCGGCCAGAGCCTTCACATTCGACCAGCCGTTGGAGAACGTCGGGTACTGGCGGACCATCCCTGCGGTCATGGAGCCGATGAACACCAGCACCATGAACCCGGCGGTGACCGGGATCGGCGCGGCGGTCAGTGCCCGGGTCAACCGTCCCTCGCCGTGGCGGCGGGCGGTGACGTGCAGCCACGCCGTATAGAGCGCCGACAACACGAACAGCGCCAAAAAGATTGCGCTGATGCTGATTCCGGCGATCTTCGGCATCGAGCTGTTGAACGGTATTCCGTAGCTCGAGACGTACCACCAGCCGTTGGTGGTGGCGAAGGTCAGGGCGAGCACGAACAGCACCGCGGTGACGACCGCCATCCGGTTGCGCGACCACCTCAGGACCGACGGGGACACCAGAACCGTGGCCAGTGCGGCCACCGCGGCGCCGACGGCGGCGAACAGGCCGAAGTGGTGCACCCACTTGGTGGGGGTGAACATCAGGCAGAAGATCGTCGCGTAGATCACGCCCATCAACCGCCAGGCCGGACCCCGGGCGACACCCGGAACGCGCTTGCGGCGCAACATGATGAACGTCGACAGGAACAGCGACAGCGCGGTGATCAGGAAGCCGAAACGCCGCGACAGCGAGCCGTCCACGGTCGGGAGGATCAGATAGAAGTAGCGCAGGTTCTCGGTGTACCAGGGTTGGCTTGGCCCGATCGCGGTGCGGATGCGGGTCGCCTCCAGCACGGTTGCCAGGGTCTGATCGGCGAACACCACGGTGAGGATCACCGTGCCGGCGGCCAACAGCGGCGCGATCAGCGGCCAGATCCCCACAACGGCCTTGCGGCGCATGAGGATTCGCAGGATGGGCCGTCCGCCGGCCAGCAGTGCCGCGACGGCGATCAAACCGGTCGGCTGGATGCCCAGGGTGAACGACGCCGTGATGATGGCCAGCGCCGCCGGTGTGAGCCGTCCGGAGCTGATGGCCCGTTCGATGAGGACGTAGGTGATGAGCGCGCCGGTGGTGATCTGGCCCTCGGGGCGGAGGCCGTTGTCGAACGGCATCCACGCCGCCAGCAGCACCAGACCGGCCGTCCACAGTGCCGCGCGACTGCCCGCCACCGCGGGACCCAGGCGCGGCAACACCTCCCGGGACAGCAACAGCCAGCAGACCAGCGCACACACCAGATCCGGGAGGCGGATCCACAGGCTCGCGGTGCTGACGTGGGTCATCAGCGCCAGCACGTTGTAGTACCAGCCGAAGGGATCCTCGGGCACGCCGAACCACCGGAAGTAGTTCGACATATAGCCGGCACGGTCGGCCACCCGCGCCATCCCCAGGATGTAACCGTCGTCGGAGGAGTTGGCGCCCATCACGTACCAGATGAGGAACGCGCCCACCACGGTCACGTCGACCGCGGTGAACGTCCGCCACCGCTGCGGGATCAGCCGGTGCATGCGACGGCCGTCGAGTCGGTCCAGACGCCACAAGGCGGCCAGCGCGACGATCGTCGCAGCGATGGCCAGCAGCATGGCGGCCAGCTTCAGCGCCGTCGGCCGTGAGGTGAACCGGGTGTCGATGGTTGCCGAGACCTTCAGGCCGGCCGGCGCCGGTCCGGTCAGATCGGTGAACACCCCGACGACGCCGGGCCGCAGGTTGGGATCGGAGAACCCGCTGCGCCAGTAGTCGTATCCCTTCTGCGGCGAGTCCTGGTCCTCGGGATCGGCGGCCTTGTCGGGCGGCACGCCGATGAAGCTGGCGAACGTGCCCTGATCGGTGGACGTGATCTCGATGCGCTGGCAGCCCGGCGCCTGCACCTGGGCACGCGGCACGCTGGCCACCACGACGTTGCGGTCGGTGATGTCGACGCGCTGCGCGCTCACCGTCACGAACAGCGAATTCAGCGAGGCGTCTTTGGCCTTCTGCGGTGCCATCCCGAGCACCAGGCCGCCCTTGGGCGGCATGGACCGGATGACGTCGCAGGGCACCGTCGCGGTCATCGACACCGGGGTCAGTGAAATCAGCGGTGCGGTCACATTTTTCAGCTGACCGTCCTGCGGCCAGTTGAGCGTCGCGGTGGTCTGCACCACCGGCAGCAGCGGGGTGAGGATCGACAGCACGAAACCGAGCAGTCCGGCGACGATGGCCACCCAGCGGGTGATCCGCACCTCGTCGGCGGACGCGCGGGCCGAGGCGGCGAGAGTCTGTGTCATGCGCACCTCATCTCAGGGCAGCGCCCGGATCGGTCCGTTGCGGCTCCAGCCGAACACCCGCGCGGAGCCCTGGTCGACAACGGCATTGGGTGCCTGGGCCTCGGGGACGACGCGGACGTACCGCTCGATGGCGCCCCAGTCGCGGTACCAGTCGTGGTTCAGGTAGGTGGGCACCGTCGAGGTGCTCAGCAGCGCCTGGATGAACAGGAAGGGCCCGCCCGCCCGCGCCGACTGCCATAGGTTGGACGACACCACCACCTGCTTGAGGTTGGGCAGGATCCGGTACTGCGGGACCTCGGCGATGCCGAGATGCTCGGAAAACGGCCGCTGGCAAGGGAACTGGGCGGCGCTGGCGATGTCCATGAGCACCGGGGTCTGGGTGCCGAGGAACTGCTGCGCGGTCTGCAGGACCGGCACCCGGGGCGGGGTGAAGCCGAACCACTGCTCGTTGGACAGGTTGGGGTCGTCGGCGACGATGCGCACGACGTTGGCCTCCGCGGGTGCGTCCTTCAGCGGGAAACGCAGGTTGCGCCAGGCCAATTGCTCCTGGGTGTCGATGGGGTACACCTTGTCCAGCGCCCTGAAGCCGCCGTCCGGCTCGCGCACGCCCCACTGCAGCTTCAGCGACTGCCCGTAGTGGAATTCGCCCTCGTCGTCGTAGTACCAGATGGCCCCGGCGGCGGCGATCGCCACGATCGGACGGTCCGGTGAACGGGGCGGCAACTCGTACCAGGCGGAGGTGGCCTTGGCCGCCAGCGTGTTCTCCTTGTAGCTGCCCATCACCGGGGTGGTCTTGGGGTCAAGCCCGAAGGGCAGGAACACCTTTGACCCGTTCACCCCGACCGGGCCGTAACCGCCGCCGGTGCCGCCGTTGAACCCGATGCCGAAGTTCGCCTTGTTCGGCGAGCCGTCGTTGTTGACCGTGCCGGGGTTGGCGATGAACGGCGCCACCGGGTCCAGGTTGTCGCTGACTCCGTTGGGGGTGAAGCCGACCGGGTTCTCCCCGCCCAGCGGCCCGTACTTGCCCCACGTCTGGCCCTGAGCGGGTTTGAGCATGCCGGCGTTCGGGTCGGGCTCGACGAGCACCTCGTCGGCCATGGCGCAGCTGTCCTTCGAGAGCCCGGACGACAGCGCCCCGAGGTTCGCCTTGCCGTTGGTGTAGGCGGGGTAGCGCTGGGCGAAGCCCTTGGCCATCGACCCGACCGACAGCAGCACCATGATCAGCGCGACGGCGAGCAGCGGGGTGGACGCCAGCAACCGGTTGCGCCGGGTGTTGGCGACCTCGGTGTGGCCGGCGTAGTCGATGCGGAAGTGCAGCCAGCCGGCGATCAGCGCGGTGATGATGGCAAGCACCAGGAACATCGACGTCACCGGGCGGTGTACCAGCACCGGCGCCCGGTCATACCACGGCACGCCGTAGTTGCCCACGTAGAACCAGCCGTTCCATCCCGATGTCGACAGCGCGACGACGAACAACAGTGCCGTGACATAGAGGGCGAGGTTGCGCCGGCTGTGCAGGCCGACGGTGGCGAAGGCGAAGGCGGTCACCGCGCTCAGCGCGGCGGCCAGCCCCGCGAACGCGCCGAACTGCACGGCCCACTTCGTGGGGGTGAACGTCAGCAGGAGCAGGCCCAGGGCGGTGCTGCCGATCAACCGCCATACCGGACCGCGGGCCACACCGGCCAGCCGGCCCTTGCGCAGCAGCACGACCAGCATGGCGAACATGCACAGCAGCATCACCAGAACCGCGAACCGCCGGGTGAGCGACGCCTCGGGCTGTTCCTCCACGGTCAGGAAGTAGTAGCGCAGGAAGTCCTGGTACCACGAAATCGTCGGGCCCACCGTGTATTTGATGCGCACCGACTCGGCGACCGTCGCCAGTGTCTGGTCCCGGAACACCAAGACGAAGAACACCGACAACGCGGCGGCCAGCGCGGCCAGCGGCGCCAGCACACCGTTGCGGGACCGGCGGCTACCGATGATCCGGGCGATCACACGCGCACCCACCAGAAGTGGTGCCAGCGCCATCAGACCCTGAGGCGCCAGCGTCACGCAGAACACCGCCACCACGATCGCTACCGCGGTCGGTGCAAGCCGGTGGGTTGCCACGGTGCGTTCCACCAGTGCCCAGACCAGCAGCACGCCGAAGGCGATCAACGGCTCGGGGCGCAGTCCGTTGTTGAACGGCAGCCAGGCGGCCAGGAACATGGCGCCGCCGGTGACTACCGCGATGCTGTTGTGGTCCAGGCCTCCCCGCGCCGACCCGAGCCGGGGAAGGATGAAGTGGGACAGGATCAACCAGCTGCCGATGGCCGCGGCCAGTGCCGGCAGCCGCATCCAGATTCCGGCGGTGCTCACCGAGGCGAGGTGTGCGAGAACCGACTGGTACCAGTCGAACGGCGCCTCGGCGGCGCCGAAGTAGCGGTAGTAGTTGGCGCTGTACCCGGCCTCGCTGGAGACGCGGGCGATGGTCAGGTTGTAGCCGTCGTCCGACGAGATCGCACCGATGAGGTGCCAGAGCACCAGAACGCCGATGACGGTGAGGTCGAGGGGCCAGTGCCGCAGCAGGCGGCGACGCACGCCGGGCGCGCGTGCTACCCGGCCCTCCAAAATCGCCAGCGCGGTGATCGACGCGACGACGCACAGCACGCCGGTCACCATCACCGCGAGCTTCAGCGGGGTGGGGCTGGTGATGAACCGGGTGTCGACGGTGATGCGTGCCGATAGGCCGGGGCCCCACGTCGCCGGACCTGGCGTGGGCAGCTTCAGGTCGGTGAAGACGCCGGTCACCTGCGGCTTCTTGTCGGGCGGCAGGGTGCCCGCCGCGCCGGGGATGCCGACGAACTCCGCCCCGGCGCCGCCGGGGTTCGCCCAGACGTTGATCGTGCTGCAGGTGCCGGAAGCGACGGCCGCGCGCGGGGCGACGGCGGCCACGGTGTCCCGGAAGGCCACCACGACCGTGTCGGTGTTGGCGCGGACGAACAGGCCATTGCGGGACGCGTCGATCCCGTTGGCCGGGTTGGTGGAGAACGCCACGCCACCGGCCGGCGGCAGGGTGGCGATGGCGGCGCACGGGATGGACGCCTCGAGTGCCTGGGGAGCACCGGAGACCAGCGGCGCGGTGATGTTGCCGACGGTTCCGCCCGGCCCCGGCGTCTGCGGCCAGTTGATGGTCGCGGTGGTCTGGGTGACCGGCAGCAGCGGGGTGAGCGCGCACAGGATGATTCCGGCCAGGCCGGCGAGGACGGCGACGAGGCGTGCGATCCCGCGGGAATCGCTGCTGTCTCTCGGCACGATGGTCGATGGTAGGCGACGCGTTGGCCGCGTTAGGCCCGCCAGGCCGGTAAGGCTTTACGTGGGACGACGTCAAGTGGGCCGAAGTGGTGCCGGACTCCACCATCCGCTGCGGGTGGCGGTACCGAGTTCGAGGCGGGCCGGTGTGGCGTCCGGGTAGTAGAGCGTCAGCCGCTGCAGCGAACCCCAGTCCCGGAACCAGTCGTCCTTGAGATAGGTGGGCACCGTGGTGGCGCGGAAGAGCAGCTCGCTGATTCCCAGCGGGCCGCCGCCGATGTTGTCCATCACCGGGGAGTTGGAGTCCGCGCCGAACCGGTCCGGCAGGATGCGCCACCGCGGCACCTCGGTGACACCGTTGGCGTGCCCGAACGGCCGCTGGCACGGGAAGGCCAGGCCGACCAGCCAGTCGAGCAGCACCGGGTCCCGGGAGCCCACCACCTCCTGCAGCGTCCGAAGCTTCGGGATGCGGGGCGGCGTGACGGCGATCCAGTGCTGGGGGGAGAGGTCGTCGTCGACGGCGACGACCCGGATCAGGGTGGCGTCCTGCGGGATGGCCTTGAGCGGCGCCCGCAGGTTCCGCCAGGCAGGCACCGCCCCGATGTCGGCAAACCCCAGCGACCCGCCCGACTTGCCGGCGGCCGCCTGCTGATCGGTGGCCCACTGCACGGTGACCTCGTCCTGGTCGAAACGGCCGGCCGCCGAGATCACCACCAACGGGGCGGAGTCGTCGCCGAGGGTGTCCCGGGCGGGCAGTCGGTACCAGGCCGACTTCAGCCGGGCCGGCTGCTGTGCACCGGCGCGCCAGCTGCCCAGCACCGGTGTGGTGGCCGGGTCCAGGCCGTAGGGCAGCGGGGCGCGTGCGCCGTTCACCCCGGGTGCCACCGCCGCACCGCCGTCGGTGCCGGCCTCGGGCGCGGCGCCGCTGGTGCCCGAGTCGGCCGCCCCGATTCCGATGAAGTTGCCGCTGGCCGGCGGTTCGATCAGTGTCGAGATGTCGGTGGGAATGCCGTTGGGGGAGAACCCTTCCGAGCTCACCGACCCGAGCGCGTCGGCCACCGGAACATTGACCGGTTTCAGCATGCCGGCGTTGGGGTCGGACTCCACCAGGACGTCGGTGGCCAGGCCGCAGGTCTTTCCGGTGAGCGCCTGCAGGTTCGACCTGCCGACCGACCAGGCGGGGTACTGGCCGATCATGCCGAGCGTCAGCGACGCAACCTCGAACACCACCAGCAGCCACGCCACGACGGCCAGCGGCGACACGGCCATGCGGGACCACCACCGCCGGCCCGCCGGGGTCTCCTCGTGTCCGGAGAAATGAACCCACGCGGCGAACAACAGTGCGGCCACCGACAGGCCGAGCAGGACGGTCATGAAGCCCAGCCGGAACGCCGGCATCTGATTCGACCATGGCACACCGAAATTGGAGACGTACCACCAGCCGTTGACGCTCGCGAACGACAGCGCGGTGACGAACAGCACCGCCGCGACGAACACCCAGCGATTGCGCCGCGAGCGCATCACCGTGGGCGCCACCGCAATCGCGGCCAATGCGCCCAGCGACCCGGCCAGCCCGGCGAACACGCCGAAGTGATGGGTCCACTTGGTGGGTGTGAACATGATGGCGACGAACGAGATCACGGTGATGCCGACGATCCGGCGGCTCGGGCCGGGCGCGGTGCCGGGGATGTGGCCGCGCCGCAGCATCATCGCGATCGAAACGGCAAGGGCCAGAATCAAAGCCAGCACCGCGAAGCGGCGGGCGATCGAGCCGTCCGGGGTGGCCATCATCAGGCGTTCGTAGCGGGTGTGCTCGTCGAACCAGCTCAGGCTCGGGCCCACCGCGCGCTTGAGCGCGTTGGCCTGCGCGACGCTCGCGAAGGTCTGGTCGCGGAACATCACGATGATCGTCACCGTCGCGGCCGCCAGGATCGGCGCCAGCAGCGGCATCAGGCCGAACCGCCGGGAGCGCCGGTGCAGGATCGTGCGCAGCGGCCCGACCGCCACCAGCAGCGCACCGATCGACGCGATGCCGGTGGGTCCGGAGAACAGTGTCAGCGCACCGACGATGCAGGCCACCGCGACCGGCAGCAGGCGGCTGGTCGCCACGCCGCGCTCCACCGAGCACCAGGTCAGCAGGATGCCCAGCGCGATGATCGGTTCGGGGCGCAGGCCGTTGTTCAGCGGCAGCCACACCGCGAGGAACATGCCTGCGGCGGTCCAGGCCGCCGCCCGGCTGGCCTTGACCGGACGGCCCAGCCGCGGGATGACCTCGCGACTGATCAGCCACCAGCAGGCCAGCGCCATCAGCAGGGTGGGCAGGCGCATCCAGACGCTGGCCGTGGTGACGTGCGCCCACATCGCCAGCAGGTCGTAGTACCAGCCGAAGGGCGACTCGGGGGTTCCGAACCAGCGGTAGTAGTTGGCCATGTAGCCGGAGCTCTCCGACACCCGCGCCATGGTGAGGATGTAGCCGTCGTCGGAAGTGTTGGCGCCGACGAAGTGCCACCACACCAGGACGGCGACGACCAGTCCGTCCAGCGTGCTGACCGACCACCACCGGGCCGGAAGCAGGCGACGGTGCCGGGTGCCGTCGGAGGTGTCGAGGATGTGCAGGGCGATCAGCGCGACCAGCGTGCTCAGCAGGCCGAGCACCATCGCGGCCATCTTCAGCGGCGTGGGGGCGAGGCTGTAGCGGGTGTCGACGGTGGCCGAGAAGCTCAGGCCCGGCGGTGCGGGGCCCGACAGGTCGGTGAAGACGCCGACGATCTGGGGGCGGAAGTCGTAGCCGCCGCGCTCGCCCTTGAGCGGTTCGCCGGGGTCATCGGTGTCTTTGCCCTTCTTGAGGCCGACGAACTCGCCGGTCACCTTGTCGGCGTGGGCGGTGAAGGTCAGCTTCTGGCAGGCGGGGCTGAGGACCTGGCCCAGCGGGGCCACGACGACGGGGGTGTTACGGACCACGACGACGAGGTCGTTGTTGATGCGCTGGATGAGCAGGCCACGGTCGACGGCTTTGGGCGCCTCCTTGGGCACCGTGGACAGCAGCACCGTCCTACCGGTGTTGGGGACGCCGGTGTCGGCGGTGAGCCCGGCCGCGGCCTGGCACGGCACGTTGATGCTCATCTCGGTGGGCACGTAGCCGATCAGCGGGGCGGTGACGCTGGCCAGCGTCCCGTTCTGCGGCCAGCTCAGCTGTGCGGTGGTCTGCTTGACGGGCAGGAACGGCGTCAGGACGGCCAGAGCGGCGCCGAGGATTCCCGCGATGAGCGCGACCAGCCGGGCGGTTCGGTACCTCGCCTCGGCTTGGGTCACGGGGGTAGATCGTAATTGCCGCGGTGTCGCACCATCGACTCTGCGCCCAGATCGCGGTATCGGCCGAAACGATGATCCTTGCGCAGACTCGATGCGCTACGACCTGCGCACGGCGAGGACGAACGGACCGATGTCCGTCACGGTGAAGTGCCGATCGCTGAACAGGCCCGCATCGAGGTCGACGGTGTAGCGGCGGACGTTGGGCTGGTTGGGGTAGACGTCCTCGGCTAGCCGCAGGGTGTAGGTGTTGGTCGAACCGGCGGCACCGCCCCGGCGCATCAGGAAGACCGTCGGCGCCGGCCACGGCAGGGTGTCGAGCGCGTGGGCGAACTCGTCGGGGTTCTTCAGCCCTCCCCACGACTCGATGGCCGCCGCTCGCTTGTCGAACTGGGCCAGCGGGTTGGCGTAGTGGGATGTCAGCCCCTGGAACCCGAAGTACGGATACAGCGCCAGGAAGCCGTAGTCGGCGGTCATCACCACGGTCTCGTCGCGGGGCTTGCCGGTGGCCTCCCGGATGGCGGCATCGACCTGCGGGTAGTACTTCTCCGAGCCGGGAGGACGGCGGTCGGCGCGCTGACCGTCGCCGTCGGTGTCGGTGTAGGCGACGGTGATGTCGGGCCGCAGCACGTGCGGGACGTCCTGGCTGAATCCGATGGCGCCGATGAGGCCGACGGCCGCCGCGACGGGAATGATGCGCGGGTTCCACCGGGCGGCGGCGGCCCGGGCGATGTCGGCGAAACCGAAAACCCCTGCCGCGCTGAGCAAGACCGTCAGCGTGGGCTGCAGGCGGAAGGACAACAGCGTGCTGCCGGCCAGCGTGCTCAGCATGGACAGCAGCGACCAGGCGTACAGCGACAGCACACCGATGCCCAGTGCGGCTGCCCGCGTTGAGGAGCGCGATCTGATTCCCGGGTCGCTGCGCTGCTGCCCTCCGAATCCCCGCCACACCAGCCAGACCGTGCCGAGCACGCACAGCGCACCCAGCAGTGAGAACTGCAGCATCGGGAAGGTCAGCACCGCGCCGTCGCCAGGGAGGTAGTGCTGTGCGGCGCCGGTGTCCGACAGCGGGCCGCGTGCGGCGCGCAGCAGGAAGGGCAGCCAGGTGATCGCCGCCAACGCCGCCGCCACGACCGCGGTAACCAGCACGCGTACAAGCGGATTGATGCTGCGCCGCAGGACCGCCGCAACCAGCGCCATAATCGCCACCGTGAAGGCGGTGTAGCCGAACAGCAGCGTGTAGAAGGTGGCGGTGAAACCGAGGAACACCCCGACGCCGACGATCGCCGCCCAGCCACCCGCTCTGTCGCCGCCGCGCAGCCCCGACCACGCCAGCACCAGCACCGGCGGGATCAGCACGGTGATGATCGCGCTGTAGGGCTCCGGTGAGCTGTAGGCCAGCGTCACCGCTGCAGTGGCCGCCGTGACGGCCAGCGCGTACTCGAACCGGATCATCTGCGACCACAGCACGAAAGCCACCGCCACCGCGATCGCGATCGAGGTGATCGCCCACGGCTTGAACATCTCCCACGCCGGTGTGCCGGTCAGCGCGGCCGCCCGGCCGCCGAGCCAGAACCACCCCGGCGGATAGAACGGCGGCATCCCGGTGTACGTCATGTCCCGCAGCGCGGGGCTGTCGGTGAGCCGGGTCAGATATTCGGTGCGGAACTGCTGATCGACCGAGATGCCGAACAGGTAGAGCTTCGTGGCCCCCAGCGGCATCCCGAGCGTGACGACGGCGAAGGAACTCAGGAGCCCCACGGCGCCGAGGCGGGCGATCCACTGAGCGGGCCCGCCGGGGTTGCGCCGGCCACGCCGCCACAGCCACCCGACGGCCACCAGTCCGAGCAGGCAGCCGACCTGACCGACGGTGGTCAAGGCGTACAACTGATTCGACGACGGGAAGGCCGGCCACTCGACCGTGGAGATCGCGGTGAGGGCCACCACGGACACCGCGAGGGCGACCAGGGCGGCCGCGATCATCCGACCGGCGGTAGCCAGTGCAACCCGCATGAGTTAGATGGGCAGCTTGCGAAAGATGGGGCGGGGGATGTGCCGCAAGACCATCATCACGTAGCGGAAAGTTCCTGGGGCCCAGACCAATTCCTTGCCCTTGGCCGAGGCGGTGACGGCCAGGTCGGCGACGTACTCCTTGTCGACGGTCAGCGGCGCCTCCTTCACGTGGGCGCTCATCCGGGTCCGCACCTGCCCGGGCCGGATCACCAGCACGTTGACGCCGTACTCCTTGAGTGCCTCGCCGAGTCCGAGGTAGAACCCGTCCAGGCCGGCCTTGGTGGAGCCGTAGACGAAGTTGGAGCGGCGCACCCGCTCACCGGCCGCGGAGCTCATCGCGATGATCCGGCCGTAGCCCTGCTGCCGCATCTTCTCGCCGACCAGCACGCCGACGGAAACGGCTGCGGTGTAGTTGATCTCGGCGATCTGCACTGCCTTGCGCTGGTCCTGCCAGAGCTCCTCGGCGTCGCCGAGCAGACCGAATGCCACGATCGCCACATCGACGTCGCCGTCTGCGAAGCACTCGTCGATGACCGCCGGGTGGCTCGCGGTGTCCAGGGCGTCGAAGTCCACCAGCGTGACCGACTTCGCACCCGCCCGCGTCATCTGCGCGACGGCGTCCTCGCGGCCGGGATCGTTCGGAAGGGCCGCCAGGATGATCCGGGCCGGGGCGTCGCGCAGGTAGCGCTCGCAGATGGCCAGGCCGATCTCCGAGGTGCCGCCGAGCAGCAGGATGGTCTGTGGGTTACCGACGGCGTCCAGCACCATTTAGAGCAACTCCAAACGTCGGGCCATGTCGGAGGCGAACACCGCATGCGGGTCCACCCTGCGGCGCACGGCGATCCACTCGTCGATGCGCGGGTACATGGCGTGGAAGGTCTCGGCGCTGGTGCGCGAGTCCTTGGCGGTGTAGAGCCGGCCGCCGAACTGCAGCACCCGCCGGTCCAGTTCCTGCACGAATTCGTTGAGCCCGGCCTTGATCGGGAAGTCCACGCAGACGTTCCAGCCCGGGATCGGAAAGCTCAGCGGCGCTTGGTTTCCCGGTCCGAACAGCTTGAACACGTTGAGGAACGAGTAGTGCCCCGAGGCCTGGATGTCGACGATGATCGCCTTGAACTCCTCGACCGCCTCGGTGGGGACGACGAACTGGTACTGCAGGAAGCCGGCCGGGCCGTAGGCGCGGTTCCACTCCCCGAACATGTCGAGCGGGTGATAGAACTGCGTCAGGTTCTGGACCTTGTTCCGGTAGGTGCCCGACTTGCGGTACCAGAGCTCCCCGATGGGTCCGAAGGTGTACTTGTTGGCCAGCCCGTTGGGGAAGATGTCGGGGAACGTCAGCAGTTGCGGCGCATCGAATTTCAGCGGGTTGCGCTGTAGCTTCTCCGGCAGCTGGTCGAGCCGGGCCAGCGATCCGCGGGAGATCGCCGCACGGCCGAGCTTCGGCGGCGCGCTGATCGCGTCGAACCACGCGCTGGAGTAGGTGTAGTTGGCCTCGCTGCCGTCGCTGTGGAAGGCGATGGTCTCATCCAGGCTGCGGGTGACGTCGCCGTCGGCGATGAAATACGCGGTCTCCGTCGGGGTCATCTCGATGGTGGCCCGCATGATGATGCCGGTGAGGCCGTTGCCGCCGACGGTGGCCCAGAACAGGTCGGCTTCGGGGCCGTCGGGGGTGACCTGGCGGATCTGCCCGTCGGCGGTCAGCAGGTCCATCGAGCGCACGTGGTTGCCGAAGCTGCCGGCGCTGTGATGGTTCTTGCCGTGGATGTCGCAGCCGATCGCCCCGCCGATGGTGACCTGGCGGGTGCCCGGCAGCACCGGGACCCACAGGCCGCTGGGCAGAGCGGCCTTCATCAGCTGGTCGAGGCTGACACCGCCGTCGACGTCGACGATGCGGGTGGCGGCGTCGATGGAGTGGATCCGGTTGAGTGCGGGCATGTCGATGACCAGCCCGCCGCCGTTCTGGGCGTTGTCGCCGTAGGAACGGCCGAGTCCGCGGGCGAGCACGCCGCGGTGGCGGCCGTCCGCTGCCTGGTCGGCGGCGCGGACCACGGCCCGGATGATCTCTTCGGGATCCGGGGTGCTCAGAACCTCGGCGACGCTGGGGGCGGTACGTCCCCAGCCGGTCAGCCGCTGGTGGGTGATCGTTGCGGACATCGTGACGAGGGTACCGTGCGGGTCGCTACGCGCCCGGGCCCCGGAAGATCCACACGCGCTGGACGATGAAGTTGATCACCGTCGCCGTGCCCTGCGCCACGACGAACGCGACGGGGATGGCCCAGGGCTTGTACTCGAGCAGTCGCAGCGTCAGGTGGTTGAGCCCGACCTGGACGACGAACGTCAGGGCGTAGAGCACCATGACCTTGATGAACCGCGACCTGCTGGGCGCGGCGCCGAAAGTCCAGCGCCGGTTGATCAGGTAGGCGGTCAGGGTGCCGGCGACGAAGCCGATGGCCTTGGCGAGGTCGACCTGGAGACCGGCGACCTTGTAGAGCACGAGGTAGAGCCCGAAGTCGACGACGGCCGAGAAGCCGCCCGTCAGGGCGAACCGCAGCAGCTGAGTCTTCAGGCTCAGCACCGGCGCCGGGGCGATTTCGGACATCGCGGGAAGCTTACGTGCACAACGATGCAGGATGGTGGTGTGCAGGACCTGCTGGAGGCGTGGGCCGAGTTGATCACGCGCCACAGTGCGGACGCGGCCGCTGTCGAGACGGGCCGCGCTCTGCTCGCGGCTTGGGCTGAACCGCACCGCAGATACCACTCCGTCACCCACCTGCGCGACGTGCTGGACAGCGTCGAGCTCCTCGCGGACCATGCCGAGGATGCTGATGCCGTGCGGCTCGCCGCCTGGTACCACGACAGCGTCTACAACGGCCGCCCCGACGACGAGGAGCTCAGCGCGCAGCGGGCCGAGCAGGATCTGTCCCGCCTCGATGTGCCGGCGTCGCTCGTCGACGAGGTGGCCCGGCTGGTCCGGATGACCGTCAGCCATGACCCGGCCGCCGGTGACCGCAATGCCGAGGTGCTCTCCGATGCGGACCTCGCGGCTCTGGCCCTGCCGTGCGAGAGCTACCGGCAGAACACCGCAGCGATCCGGACGGAGTACAGCCACATCCCCGACGGGGTGTTCCGCAAGGGCCGGATCCAGGTGCTGGTCGGCCTCCTGGAAGGCCCCGGGGTATTCCGCACCCCCACCGGCAGGCAGCAGTGGGAGGCCGCGGCCCGGCGAAATCTGCGTGCCGAGCTGGCCGCGCTCGCGGACTGATCTTCTCGCGGCCGCTGAAATCCAAAAGGCCGTTCGGCCCTTGCAATGGGGCCCGGGGGTGGCACGATGTGCCCCATGGCGAACGAACAGGGCCCCATATCGGTTCTCGGTGACGACGAAGCATGGAACCTGCTGTCCGGCGTCGCGCTGGGTCGGCTGGTCACCTCCTTCGGTGGACAGCTGGAGATCTTCCCGGTCAACTTCGTGACGCAGAACCGGACCGTTCTGTTTCGCACCGCCGAGGGCACCAAGCTCTTCACCACGGTGATGAACGAGAAGGTGCTCTTCGAGGCCGACGATCACACCGCCGATGAGGGCTGGAGCGTGATCCTGCGTGGCACCGCCCGGATGCTCAGCGGCGCCGAGGAGATCCGCGAGGCCGAACAGGCCGGCCTGATGCCGTGGGTCCCCACCGAGAAGCTGCGCTTCGTGCGGGTCACGGCGACTGAGATCAGCGCCCGGCACTTCCGGTTCGGGCCGGAGCCGCAGCACGGCAGCGTGCCGGGCTAGGGGCCTTGTCCCGACCCGGCTAGACCCAGTACGGCACCCGCGCCCGGTATTGGCGCAGGGCCAGCGCCGCCGCACACCAGCCGAGCACCGTCAGCACGACGACCACCACCCAGTGCCGCGGTTCCTGGTGGGCGCCGAGCATGGGCGCCCGCAGGATGTCCAGGTAATGCAGCAGCGGGTTCAGTTCGATGATGCGCCATAGCTTTCCGGCGCCCTGCTGCTCGAGGGTGTTGGCGTTCCAGATGATCGGCGTCATGAAGAACAGCAGCTGCACCAGCGAGCCGAGCAGCGGGGCGATGTCGCGGTAGCGGGTTGCCAGGATGCCGAAGCAGAACGACACCCACACGCAGTTGAGCATGATCAGCAGCAGTGCGGGAAAGACCGTCAGGTCGGCCCACGACCACGGTTTGGGGTAGATGATCGCCACGACCGCGAAGATGACGATGTTGTGCGCGAACAGGATCATCTGCCGCCACACCAGCCGGTAGACGTGCACGCTCAGCGGGGTGGGCAACTGCTTGATCAGGCCCTCGTTGGCGATGAAGACCTCCGCCCCCTCCAGGATCGAGGCGTTGATCATGTTCCAGATGATCAGGCCGAGCGTCACGTACGGAAGGTGTTCGGAGAGTTCCAGTTTGAACAGCTTTGAGTACAGCAGACCCATCGCGACCGCCGTCGTGCCGGTGGCGATGGTGATCCAGAACGGACCCAGCACCGATCGCCGGTACTTCTGCTTGATGTCCTGCCAGCCCAGGTGCAGCCACAGCTCCCGCTTGTGAAACCCGTCGATCAGGTCGCCCCAGGCGCGGCTGAACGTCCTGGACTGGCTGGCCGCCTCGATGATGGTCACGACGTGCCTCCCGGCCGGTGTTGGGGTCGGGTGAATCTCTCTCTTCGCCCCATGCGCCGCAACCGGATCCACTCCCGCAGTCCGGCCGGGTCACGGCGGGTCACCAGGAAATACCACCCGAAGCGCACCCACTCCTGCGGCAGCAGCCTGCGCAGTCCCGGCTGGGACAACACATAGCCGCGGTTGCGGTAGGTGAAGAACCGCTTGGCCGGATCGTCGGGGTACTGGGTGTGCATCCGGCCGCCCAGGATGGGCTTGAACTCGTCGGAGCCGTAGGGGTGCAGGTAGACGGTGTCCAGACAGGTGCCGAACGGCAGGCCGCTGCGCACCAGGCGACGGTGCACGTCGTACTCGTCGCCGCGGATGAACAGCCGCAGATCCGGAACACCCACGGCCTCAATGGTTTCCGCGCGGAACAAAGCGCCGTTGAACAGCGAGGCATAGCCGGGCAGCAGGTCGCTGTCCGGGGAGTCCTTGGTGCGCAGCTCGTCGACCCGCCGTCGCCACGCCAGGCCGCGGCGCAGCGGGAAGGCCAGGGTGTCCGGGTTGTCCAGCGCGCACACCATCGGCGACACCTCGGCGAGACCGTGCTTCTCCGCGCAGGCGAGCAGCGTGGCGAGCACGTCGGGGTCGCGGGGCCGGCCGTCGTCATCGGCGAGCCACACCCAGTCGGCGCCGAGCGCCAGCGCGTGCAGCATCCCCAACGCGAAACCGCCTGCGCCGCCGAGGTTCCGGCGCGAGCCGAGATACGTCGACGGCACCGGCTGGGCCGCGACGAGATCCCGGATGCGGTCGTCGTGATCGTTGTCGACGACGATCAGGTGGTCGATCACCCGGCTCTGGCCGGTTACCACCTTCAGCGAGGTGGCCAACTCGTCGGGTCGCCGGTGGGTGACGACGACGGCGCACACCATCTCCGTCACGGTGTGGACCAATCACCGGCGTGCTCGTCGAGCACCTCGCGGACGTGCCGGGCGGCGTCCTCGCCCTCATAGGCGCGGACCACCTCTTCGATGCCGCCTTCAAGGCGCACGGTGCCGTGATCGATCCACATCGCGGTCTTGCATAGCCGGGCCAGGAATTCGTTGGAATGGCTTGCGAAGACCAGGATTCCGGACCGTTCGACAAGTGCCTGGAGACGCGACTGAGCCTTCTTCAGGAACTCGGCGTCGACGGCGCCGATGCCCTCGTCGAGCAGCAGGATCTCCGGGTCGATGCTCGTCACCACCCCCATGGCCAGCCGCACCCGCATGCCCGTCGAGTAGGTGCGCAGCGGCATCGAGAGGTAATCGCCCAACTCGGTGAACTCGGCGATCTCATCGACCTTGGCCAGCATCTGCTTGCGGGTCTGCCCGAGGAACAGACCGCGGATGATGATGTTCTCGTAGCCGGTGATCTCCGGGTCCATGCCGACACCGAGGTCGAAAACCGGTGCGACACGACCGCTTACGACGGTGCGGCCCCGCGTCGGCTCGTAGATGCCCGACAGCAGGCGCAGTAGCGTCGACTTGCCGGCGCCGTTGTGACCCACCAGCCCGACCCGGTCACCCATCTTCAGCGTCATGGTGATGTCGCGCAGTGCCTCGATCACGACGACGTTGTCCGCGTTGCGCCCGATCGCCCCACCCGCCTTACCCAGGAAGGCCTTCTTCAGCGAACGCGCCTTCGCATCGAAGATCGGGAACTCGACCCAGGCGTCACGGGTCTCGATGTAAGGGTCGGCTGCCAACGCGGGTGTCCTACAGGTACTGCCCGGTGCCGTGGGCGCCCGAGCCCCCGGGCTGAGGCATTCCGGGCGGCAGGGCTCCCTGACGCATCTGCTCCAGTTGCGCGCGGGCCGCCATCTGCTGGGCGAACAGTGCCGTCTGGATGCCGTGGAACAGGCCTTCCAGCCAGCCGACCAGCTGGGCCTGCGCGATCCGCAGCTCGGCGTCCGAGGGCACCGAGTCCTCCGAGAACGGCAACGCCAGCCGCTGGAGTTCCTCGCGCAGCTCCGGCGCCAGGCCCTCCTCGAGCTCACTGATGCTGGTCGCGTGGATCTCGCGCAGTCGGGTTCGGCTCGCGTCGTCGAGCGGCGCGGCCTTCACCTCTTCGAGCAGCTGCTTGATCATGGTGCCGATCCGCATCACCTTGGCGGGCTGCTCGACAAGGTCGGTGACCGAGCGCTGCCCGTCGTGGTCGGATGCCGCATCGGAGTCGAGGCCCGGGAGCACTTCGATGTTGTCGTCGTCGGGGTTCGCTGTCATGCGATGTGCATTCCCTCGTATTCCTCTTTGAGCACGTGGTCATCCCCGCCATTCGTAGATGCGGGCACCGCCGTTGTCGTAGATCTTGGCCCACGACTTCGACTTGTCTAGTGAAACTAGCCCATCGGGCATGACGAACCCGCGGACGACAGGTCCGCTGACGAGCACGTATTTGATGTTCAGGGCGCGCACCGCTTCCGCCACGCGCGGGTCGTGGTCGGCGTCGTCGGCGTAGGCCCAGACGACGAAACGGTTGTACCCGGGCCCCTGCTGCACCGGGTAGTCGTAATGCGTCCACAGCGGGTGCAGTCCGGCGACGGCGTACATCCACGCCGTGCCGTCGACGTTGGCGTTGCCGATCAGCGTGTCCCGGGCGCCGGGCAGCGTCGAGAGGTAGGCGAAGGCCTGCAGATCGCGGTCGTCGACGATCACCTGGTCGTACTTGTCGCCGAACAGGAAGCGGTGGCGCGGGAAGTAGTGCCACGCCAAGCCGGTGCAGACCACCACCAGCAGGACGGCGACGATGCCGACCCGGGCGGCCTCGCCCAGATCGCGTCCCCTGCTGCGGGCCAGGCGCCGGAACATGGTCACCATCAGCAGACAGAGCCAGAACAGCGCGACCCCGGCCATCGGTGTGATGAGCAGCGTCACCACACCGGACAGCCGGCGGGGGTCGCTGTAGAACAGGTTGCTGTAGAGGCGGACTGCCGCGCCGGCCGGCCCGCCGAACGGCGCCGACGAATACACGATCGAGACGACCAGCAGCAGCCAGACGGCGGCCGGCCACCAGATGCGCCGGTACAGCAGCAGCAGAAAGCCGATCGCCGCCAGGAAGATCAGGATGTTCTGAATCGGGAAGTCGTTGAGGTGGCGGGTGTGCTGCACCACCGCGTCGAACAGGCCCTTCCGGCGTCCCTCGTGGGTGAGGAACTCGTGACCGGTGATGATCTCGGCCTGTTGCAGCACGCCGAGGAACTGTGCGGTCAGCGCCGCCATGCTGGTGACGCCGATTGTCAACAGAGTGGCGAAATCGGCGGTGCGGCCGCGGACCGGGTGGCGCAACGCGTCGAGCAGCCACCAGGCCGCCAGGAAGGTCAGCAGCACGATCCCGGCGGTGATGTGCACCGAGAACACCGCCATCACCGCGATCACCGCCACCGGGATGCGGTCGCGGTGGGCCAGCGTGGAGGTCACCAGGACGAAGGCCGGCACCGCGAGGCCGTACCCGGCCATGTTGGGCATCGAGGCGGTGGCGAACTCGACGTACGGGACGGCGGTGAACGATGCCGACAAACCCGCCGCGGCAGCTGCCGCACCGGCCGTCCGCCAGCGCGTCGTCCGGTCGATCAGCAGGTTCCAGGTCAGCAGGGCGGCGCTGAGCGGGAACAGCCACACCGCGGCGGCCAGTGAGCTCAGGGTGTAGGCGGTGGTCGGAGCGGCGCCGGTCAGCTGGGCGAACACCGCCGCGAGGGCATGGAACGCCGAGGGGTAGTACAACGGGGCTTTGGTCTCGACATTGCGGAGCTCGCCCATATGGGTCGGGGAGGCCTGCCCGGTGTCGAGGATCCACCGGATGGTGTTGGCGTGCCAGACGCTGTCCCAGTTGCTCGGGATCGATTGCCAGTGCGGCAGGCCCCGCCACGCCGCCAATCCGATCAACACGGTCCCGAGCAGCACCGCTGCTGCGGCGGCGAGAGCGGGGGGGTCCAGCCCGCGCGAACCCGCCGGATCGGGTGCCCTCCGGCGCCGCCTCAGCAAAACCCGGAATCCGTACAGCGCGCCGCTCACAGCGGTCAGCACGGCGGCTGCGCTCCACGCGTTCCACGGGATGCCGACCGCCCCGAACGGAACGATGGCCAGCGCGACAATCCCGTACGTCAGCACCGGTGCGACCGCGACCGCCATGGGCCCGCGAACGCCGCCGGCGCGGGCGACGAGAACCCCGGGCGCGGTCAGCAGCAAAACCGCCATCAGCACTCCGGAGCCGAAGTTCACTGCCCTAGTATGGTGTCGCGATCGGGATCGGCGTCGGCCGGGTTCGCGGCCACACCAGGTCCCGCGCAGTCCGGGCTCGGATTGAAGGGGTGCGATGGCATACGACGTCGCGCGCGTGCGTGGGCTGCATCCCGCACTGGGCGACGGGTGGATGCGTTTCGACGCCCCCGCCGGCATGGCGGTCCCGGAATCGGTCGCGACCACGGTCTCCACGGCCTTTCGGGGTGCCGTCGCCAACTGCCACAGCTCCCATCCGGCCGCTCAGCGCAGTACCGCGCTACTGGAGGCGGCCCGGATCGCGATCGCCGATCTGCTCAACGCCGAACCCGACGGCGTGGTCCTCGGGGCCGATCGGGCGGTGCTGCTGGCCTCACTGGCCGACGCGTCGTCCACCCGCGCCGGACTGGGCAGCGAGCTGGTGGTCACCCGGCTCGACGACGAGGCCAACATCGCACCCTGGCTGCGGGCCGCCGACCGGTTCGGCGCGAAGGTGAAATGGGCCGAGGCCGACATCGAGACCGGCGAACTGCCGGTCTGGCAGTGGGAGGAGCTGCTCACTTCCGATACCCGGCTGGCGGCGATCCCGTCGGCGTCGGCGGCGCTGGGCACCCTCGTCGACGTGCAGGCCGTCGCCAAACTCGTGCATCAGGCCGGCGGCCTGCTCGTCGTCGACCACTCCGCCGCCGCGCCGTACCGGCTGCTCGACATCGGCGTGGTGGAAGCGGACGTCGTGGCGGTCAACGCCGCCGCGTGGGGCGGACCACCGATCGGCGCGCTGGTGTTCCGCGACCCGGGCCTGATCGACACGTTCGGTTCGGTGTCCACGGAGCGGAACGCCACCGGTCCGGGCCGCCTCGAACTCGGGATCCATCAGTACGGGCTGCTGGCCGGCCTGGTCGCCAGCGTGGAGTACCTCGCCGGCCTGGACGAGGGTGCGCAGGGGAGCCGTCGCGAAAGACTCACGCAGTCAATGGAATCCGCGCATGAATACCTCGACGGTGTGTTCGACTACCTGCTCACCTCGCTGCGCTCGCTGCCACTGGTGACGCTGATCGGCGACCCGCCGGTGCGCATTCCCGTGGTGAGCTTCGTGGTGACCGGCGTGCCCGCCGACCGGGTGGTGCGCCGACTGGCCGACAACGGCGTGCTCGCCATCGGCGATGTCCCGTCACGCGTGCTCGACCAGATCGGGGTCGACGAGTTCGGCGGTGCGGTGACCCTGGGATTGGCGCACTACTCCACCATGGCCGAGGTCGACCATCTGCTGCGGACGCTGGCGTCGCTGGGTTAAGCCGGCAGTTCCAGCAGCACCTTGCCGTACGTTTCGCCCGCCGCCAGTGCGCGGTGGGCCTCGCCGGCGTCTTCGATCGGGTAGCGCGCGCCGACCACGGGCTTGACGCGCGCCGAGGCGACCATGGGCCACACCGACTGCACGACGGCATCGACAATGACGCCCTTGCCGTGCGGGCCGTCGACCGGGCGGTTGCGCAACGCGGTCCCCATCACCGTCAGCCGTTTGCCGATCAGCGTGCCGATGTTGACCTGGGCCGTGACGCCGCCCTGCATCCCGATGATCACCAGCCGGCCGTCGACAGCCAGTGCGGCCAGATTCCGTTCCAGATAGGCCGCACCCATCACGTCCAGGATCAGATCGGCGCCGCGCCCGTCGGTGGCCCGGTGCACCCGTTCGACGAAGTCGTCGGCGCGGTAGTCGATGAGCACCTCCGCGCCAAGCCCGGCGCACAACTCAAGCTTTGCCGGCGCCCCGGCGGTCACGGCGATCCGTGCCCCGAGCACCTTGGCGACCTGAATCGCGTGGGAGCCGATACCGCTCGCACCGCCGTGCAGCAACACGAATTCGCCGGCCGTCAGGCCCGCCCCCATCACCAGGTTGGACCAGACCGTGCACGCCACCTCCGGCAGCGCCGCCGCATCCGTCACGGGGACACCGGCCGGGACCGGCATCACCTGGGCGGCCGGCGCGGCAACGAACTCGGCGTAGCCGCCGCCGGACAGCAGAGCGCAAGCCTCTTGTCCCACAGCGAAATCCGCCACTTCGTCGCCGACGTCCGCAATCACCCCGGACACCTCCAGGCCGAGGATCTGGCTCGCTCCCGGCGGGGGTGGGTACTTGCCGGCCGCCTGCAACAGGTCGGCGCGATTCACCCCGGCGGCCAGCACCCTGATGAGCACCTCACCCGGGCCGGCCGACACATCCGGTACTTCCTGCCACACCAATTGGCCCGAATCCGAGACGACGGCGCGCATAACCCAACGCTACTCCCGGGGACACAACGTCGGCCCGGGCCGAACGATCCTTTACCATCAGCGCATGGGTGGGATCGTTGGGGGACGAAAAAGCGCTGTCATGCCGGGACTGGACGTTGCCGAGATGCAGGCCTGGGAGAACTTTCTCGACGCCGCGCTGCGGATTTACGGGTCACTGAACCGGACTCTGTCCGACAGCCACAAGCTGACACTGGTCGACGTCCGTCTGCTCGACATCCTGGACAAGTCCGAGACCGGCTCGACTCGGATGGGTGACCTCGCCGAGCAGTTGCTCTCACTCCCCAGCAGGGTGACCCGGCAGATCCGGCGGCTCGAGGACGCCGGCCTGGTGCAGCGGGAGGCGTCGCCCGAGGACGGCCGCGGCGTCCTGGCCAGCATCACCGAGAAGGGCCGGAACGTGGTTGCCGAGGCGATGCAGACCTACGCGGGGGCGGTCCGGGAACGTTTCATCGGACCGCTGACCCGGCCTCAGATCGCCGCGATGGGGGAGAACTGCCGTCGGCTGAGTGCGGCGGTGAAAACCAACGGGGCTCCGGGCAAGACCGGTCGGCGCTGAACCGCACCGCTACGCTGTCCGAGGTGGCGTGGCAGAGCGGCCTAATGCACTCGCCTTGAAAGCGAGAGTCCTTAACGGGACCGCAGGTTCAAATCCTGTCGCCACCGCAGCAGGTCAGAGATGGTTTCCGTTCCTGTTTTAGAGAATGGATACCACCTGTGACGCCGGCACTTGCCACCACCTTGCCACCACCCGCGGGGGCAAAGCTCGGGGTGTCGTTTGCTGTGGCGGTCTCATCCGACGATTTCAAGGTGAGGCTTTACACATGGCACGACTGCTCGAATATGTACGACGCGTCGAGATGGCGGATGGATCCTTCCGTTACGAGGCACGCATCAATTTCCGCAAGCGCGGAGAGCGAACCCAGCTGAGGAGGCGGTTCAGCACCGTCGCCGCGGCCAGTGACTGGTACACGCGCACAGCGGCGGAGCTCGTAACCGGCACACACATCGCCGCCGCGGACCTCACCGTGAAACAGGCGATCGAAGCCTGGCTGCAGGCGAAGGCGCTGCGCGTCAAGCCGACGACGCTCGACGCCGGGATGCCCAACAAGGACACCCATCAGAACGTCCACGTTGATCCCCTTGGGGATCCATATCGGAGTCCCCGCCGCTGTTCCTGCAGTTTGGTTCTACAGAAGGCCCTGCGGTTGGTTCTGCGCGAGTTCCTGTGATCGTTGCTGTGATTGGTTCTACGCAACGCCCACAGGCTCATCTGTCTTGACTCGTGTCACTTCCCCTGATCGGTGGGCTGCGGGAGACTTGGCCGATGGCACAGGATGGACCGAACCCGGTATACGACTTCTACTTGCGTACGATGCGCCGGCTGGGACACCAGCGGTGGTTCGCAGTCACGTTCAAGCGGCTGGGGACCCCGACCGATCGGTTACTGCTACAGGTGAGCCGGGGTCGGCTGTCCATGGGCGGTTCCGAGATGCCCACGATGTTGCTGACCACGACCGGCAGGAAGACCGGGAAGCAGCGAACTGTCCCGCTGAACTATGTACGGGACGGCTCGAACGTGATTGCCGTGTGTGAGAACTTCGGCCTGGACACCGCGTCGAGTTGGCCCTACAACCTGCTCGCCGACCCCAAGGCCCGCCTAGAGATCAAGGGCACCGCAGGGGACTACCTCGCGCGACCAGCCACCGACGAGGAGGTGGAGCGGAACATGCCCAAGCTGGTTGCGATGTGGCCGGCGCATGACACTTATGTTCAGCGCAGTGGCACACGCAAGGTCTTTGTATTCGAACCCGCGAGTTAGCCTCGTTGTCAGCCGAGGCTGAACACCTGCACCGGGGCGGACTTCCCCTTCAGCGCATGCGATCCCCGGTCGATGAGGCCGGATGGCCGGGCGGCCAGGGCTTCGACGCACTGCTGGGTGAGCAGGATGGTGTCGCCGGTGGTCTTGGTGAGTTGCTCGACGCGGGCGGCCACGTTGACGGTGTCGCCGATGAGGGTGAACTCCAGCTTGCCGCCCCCGCCGATAGTTCCGGCGATCACGACTCCGGTGTTGATGCCGATGCCGATCCGTAGCTCCTGACCGAATCGCTCGGTCACCAGCCCGTCGATCACGACGGCGGTTCGCAGGGCGGCGTCGGCGTGATCGGGGAGGTCGTTGGGTGCACCGAAGACTGCCAGTGCGCCGTCGCCGAGGAACTTGTTGATGTGCCCGCCGGCTTCGACGACGGCGGGGACCACGATCTCGAACAGGGCGTTGAGGCGGGCGACGGTGTCCTCGGCGGTGTTGGCTTCGGCGAAGGGGGTGAAGTCGTGAATGTCGATGAACATGACTGTGACTCCGCGGCGTTCACCGGTGAACACGTCATCACCCTGCTCCAGCAGGCGGGCCGCCAGGGCGGGATCGACATAGGTGCCGAAGGCGGCGTGGAGTCGTCGTCGTTCGGCCAGTCCGGCCTGCATGCGGTTGAACGAGGCGGCCAGCGCACCGAGGTCGTCGTCCTGGACGACTGGTAGTCGTTGGCTGTAATCACCGGCGGCTACACGTTCAGTTCCGTCGGCGAGGTCGCGAATGGGACGCAGGGACGGCGAGAACGCCGCGCCGAGCGTGATCGGCACACCCACGCCGAGGGTCAACCCAAAACCGATAGCGAGGACAAGCACAGGGGTCTCTAGTCCACGACTGAAGGCGGCTGCCAACATCGCGCCATAGACGGAGAACGAATAGATCGCAGCAATGAGGGAAATGCTCGACCAGGTGCCAAATGTCGGCCGAGATCGGGGTAGCGAGTCACCGATCTCCGTGCTCTTGGACAGGGCGAGCCGAACCGGCCGCAGAGCACCTTCTGGAAAGCTGTGCACCACGATCAGGAACAGGGAGACTCCCGTGGCGGTGCCGAGTATCGCGTAGATGATCAGCTGCGAGGCTCTCGCTCCGGCGATCGCCGCGCTGGCGACCGAGAGCACGGCGAAACCAACCGCGGCCGCGCCTACCCTTGCGGCCATGACACCTCGACCTCGCGTAAAGGCGTAGGTCGCCTTCAATGCCTCGGCGCGGTCAATCTCACGACCAGATGCCCACTGCTCTACGAGACGAATTCCCCTTCGGCCTGGAAGGAAGCTCGCGTACGTTACAGCGAGCACGACAGCACCCGAGACGGCAGCTGCCTGGAGGTAGTGGCGAGATCCCTCTACTACCAAGATGAGGTAGGACCAGAGCAGCCAGATGGGGATCGACATCAGCACCAGCAGGGCCGTCATCACCCATGAATAGATGCCGCCGTACCGATCCCACGCCCACTGCCAGATGCGTTCCATGTTCTGGAGGTTAGGCCCGCCGATCACCTCGCCATGAGGTCTCGAACATCCAGATCGGGAGATTGCGCTCGATACGACTTATTGCGCCGATCAAGGGTGACACCATAGTGACGTGGACCCATCGGGGGCGGGTTGACCACGACCGGGCTGTCGTGTTCCTCCTGCGGCACGCAGCTGCCGCCGGACTCAAAGTTCTGTCACCAGTGCGCCGCACCGGTCTCACCGGTCACCCCTCCGCCACCGCTCTGGTCGATGGCATCCGGCGGCGTCGTCGAGGACGTCTTTCATGCCCGCACCTGAGTCTGAACCGATTCCGAACGCGGGCTTCGGTACTAGCATCCTTCCTGTCAGGAAGGTGCGATGAGACGAGAAGCGGCGGTACCGAACCTTGATGGTGAGGCGTTGCTCGAGCTCGCCTTCGCGCACGCGTACAACTCCGTGGTGATCACCGACGCCGACTTCGACGGCGGCCCTTTCATCCAGCGCTGCAATCCGGCCTTCTGCGCGATGACCGGGTATACGGAGAACGAGCTGATCGGGCAGTCCCCGCGAATCCTGCAGGGCCCCGATACGGATCGGAAGGTCATCGAGAGGCTCAGTCGCGAGATCCGGGCCGGGACGTTCTTCGAAGGCAGCACCGTCAACTACCGCAAGGACGGTTTGCCCTACATCGTTCAATGGAACATCTCACCGGTGCGCAGTGCCGACGGCGCGATCGTTGCCTACATCTCCATCCAGCAGGACATCACGGCGCGGGTTGCCGCGGAGCGCGAGCGAAGCCTGCTCGCCGAGGCGCTCAACGCGGCGACCGACCCGGTGATCATCCTGGACCAGGACTTCGTCATCGTCTTCGCCAACAGCGCCTACGGACGTGAGGTCGGACGTCCCGTGGAAGACCTTCTCGGGCGGTCGGCATTCCTGCTGAACCCGAGAACACCGGAGGGCCCGGCTGAGCCGCACATCCGCCGGGTCCTTGCCGAGGGCCGCCCCTATCGAGGAGTGGTGTCATTCGAACTTGCCACCGGGAAACGGGTACACGTAGACCTCAGCATCTCCGACCTCGTCGGCTACAACGACCCCAAACGGCACTACGTGGTCATCGCGCCGAATGTCACCCACATGGTCGAACACCAGCTGGCGTTGCAGGAAATGGCCAGTATCGACGCCTTGACCGGGCTGCTGAACCGGCGCTCCGGGCAAGTCGCCCTTGAGAGCGCACTCGAACGGGCGGCGGGGTCCGGGATCCCGACCAGCGTGGCCATGGGCGATATCGACCACTTCAAACAGATCAACGATCGATTCGGGCACATGGTGGGGGACGATGTCCTGCGATCGGCGGCCTCGTCGATACGCGGCGGTTTGCGGGGCAGCGATCTCGCCATTCGTTGGGGCGGCGAGGAATTCCTCGTCCTCTTTCCGGACACGCCGCTCGACGACGCAATGGTCCTCGCCGAGACCGTTCGCAATCTCATCGCGACGAGCCCACAGGTGGGGTGCGGCCCGGTGACGATGTCCCTCGGTGTGGGTCAGTGGCGGCCCTCCGAGACCGTCGCCGCGTTCGTTGAGCGTGTTGACGCCGCCATGTACGCGGCCAAGTCCGGCGGCCGCAACCGGGTCGTCGCCGCCCCCTGAGGCCCTGAGGGATCGGAGGGTCCCATCGCGGAATTGGCCGGGCTTCCGCGCTGCGCGCTACTCCCCGGTGAAGTTCGGTGGGCGCTTCTCGAACATCGCGGCGACGGCTTCCTTGAGGTCCTTGGACGGAAGGAACGCCGAGTTCCACGCCGCCACATAGCGCAGGCTCGCCGCCACATCGTCGGTGCGCTGCTCGTCGAGGACGTCCTTGATGCCGCGCACCGTCAGCGGCGAGTTCGCCGCGATCTCGGCGGCCGTCGCGTGCGCCGCCGCCAAGGCGGCTTCGGCGTCCGGCAGCACCTCGTTGACCAGGCCGATCTTCTCGGCGCGGGCGGCGTCGATGTCCTTGCCGGTCAGCGCCAACTCACGCAGATGCCCGTCGGAGAGGATGTAGGGCAGGCGGGCCAGGCTGCCCACGTCGGCCACGATCGCCAGCTTCACCTCGCGCACCGAGAACTTGGCGTCGGCACTGGCGTAGCGGATGTCGACCGCACTGATCAGGTCGACGCCGCCGCCGATGCACCAGCCGTGAATCGCCGCGATGGTCGGGGTGCGGCAGTCGGCCACCGCGGTGATGGACTGCTGCATCCGCTTGAGCATGGTGTGGAAGTTGCTCCGGGGCCGGGCCGACGCCTCCCCGTCTGAGCCGCCGCCCACCGACGGCAGGCTGCCGCCCATGGCCAGCAGGTCCAGCCCGAAGCAGAAGTGCTTGCCGGAGCCGTTGAGCACGATGGCGCGCACCTCGGGGTCGGCGTCGAGTTCGCCGAACACCACCGGCATCTCGGCCCAGAACGCCGGGCCCATGGCGTTGCCCTTGCCCGGTCCCAGCAGGGTGACCTGGGCGACGTTGTCCTTGATCTCGACGGCGAGAGACTCGTAGGTGCTCATGGGCACCAAGTTACGTCGGAGAGATCAGATGTACATCGCGGGGTCGATGTAGCAGGTCGGGTCGACGAGCGGTTCCCGTTGCTTGTCGCCGCGCGGGCGCACCACCGCGGGGATCCCGGTGGCGATGGACTCCGGTGGAACATCATGGGTGACAACGGCATTCGCGCCGACGGCACTGTCGTCACCGATCCGCACCGGTCCGAGCACCTTGGCGCCGGCGCCGATGGTCACCCGGTCGCCGATGGTGGGGTGACGCTTGCCGTGTTCCAGCGAACGGCCCCCGAGGGTGACGCCGTGGTAGATCATCACGTCGTCGCCGATCTCGGCCGTCTCGCCGATCACCACGCCCATGCCATGGTCGATGAAGAAGCGCCGACCGATGGTGGCACCCGGATGGATCTCGATGCCGGTGAGGAAGCGGGTCAGCTGGCTCAGGATCCGGGCCACACCCCGCAGTGCCGGCACCGCCCACAGGCGGTGCGCCAGCCGGTGTGACCAGATGGCGTGCAGACCGGAATAGACCAGTGCGTTCTCCGCGTCCCCACGGGCGGCGGGATCGTGCATACGGGCGTTGCGCAGGTCTTCGCGCATCGTCATCAGCGGTGTCACGGGCTCGTCCTGATCATCCGACTCCTCCTCGTCGCTACGCTCCGCATCGGTCGTCCGACTAGTCCCGGATGTCGTCGAAGAGCACCGTGGAGATGTAGCGCTCGCCGTAGTCGCATACCACCGCGACGATCAGCTTGCCGGCGTTCTCGGGGCGTTTGGCCAGCTCCAGTGCCGCCCACACGATGGCGCCCGACGAGATACCGCCGAGGATGCCCTCCTCGGTACCCAGTTCGCGCGCCACCCGTACGGCGTCGTCGAGTTCGACGTCGATGATCTCGTCGTAGCTCTCCCGGTCGAGGACCTCGGGGACGAAGTTCGCGCCGATGCCCTGGATCTTGTGCGGACCGGCGGTGCCCTCGGTGAGCAGCGGGGAGTCCTTGGGTTCGACGCCGACGATCTGCACGCCGGGCTTGCGGGCCTTGAGCACCTTCGAGACGCCGGTGATGGTGCCGCCGGTGCCGATGCCGGCGACGAAGATGTCGACTTTCCCGTCGGTGTCGGCCCACACCTCCTCGGCGGTGGTCTTCTCGTGGATCGCCGGATTGGCCGGATTCCCGAACTGGTTGGCGGCGACGGCATTCGGCGTCTCGGCGATGATCTGCTGGGCCCGGGCCACCGCTCCGGACATGCCCTCGGAGCCGGGAGTGAGCACGATCTTCGCGCCGTAGGCCCGCAGCATCACCCGGCGTTCGGTGGACATGGTCTCGGGCATGGTCAGGATCACCGTGTAGCCGCGGGCCGCGCCGACCATCGCCAGCGCGATGCCGGTGTTGCCGCTGGTGGCCTCGACGATGGTGCCGCCGGGCTTGAGCTGGCCGGAACGCTCGGCGGCGTCGATGATCGCCGCGCCGATTCGGTCCTTGACGCTGTTGGCCGGGTTGTAGAACTCGAGCTTGGCCACCACGTCGGCGTCGAGGCCCTCGGTCAGGCGGTTCAGCCGGACCAGGGGGGTGCGGCCGACGAGCTCGCTGACGTTGCCATAGATCCTGCCCACGGCTGAATCCTCCCGGTGGTCGTTGCTGGTTCCACGCTAGTCGCCGTCGCCGGGTGTCCGGTCAGCGGCGTATCCACGCGCCGGCGAAGTCGAGGAACGCGTCATTCTCACCCGGGGAGCCGATGCTGACCCGAGCGCCGTCGTTGCCGTAGGGCCGCACCAGCACCTTCGCCTGGGCGGAGGCCGCGGCGAAGTCGGCGGTCTTCTCCTCCAGGGGGAGCCAGACGAAGTTGGCCTGCGACGGCGGGACGGTGTAGCCCATGCGGGCCAACTCCGCGCTGACCCGGCGCCGCTCGGCGACCACCGCATCGGTACGGGCCATCAGTTCGCCGGCCGCCTGGACCGAGGCGATCGCGGCGGCCTGGGAGATGGTGCTGGAGGTGAACGGCACGTACACCTTGCCCAGCGCGGTGATCACCTCCGGGTCACCGACGGCGTACCCGACCCGCAGGCCGGCCAGCCCGTAGGCCTTCGAAAATGTCCGCAGCACAACGACATTCGGAAACCGCTGGGCGAGGCCCAGACTGTCGGGCAGCAGCCCGTCCCGGATGTACTCGACGTAGGCCTCGTCGATGACGACCAGGATCTCCGGTGGGACCGCGGCGACGAAGCGGGCCAGCTCGTCGGGGTCGACGACCGTCGACGTCGGGTTGTTCGGGTTGCACACGAAGATCAACCGGGTGCGCTCAGTGATCGCGGCCAGCATCGCGTCGAGGTCGAAGGTGTGGTCGCGCAGCGGCACCTGGACCGGGACGGCGCCGGCGACGCGCACCTGCAGGGGGTAGACCTCGAAGCTGCGCCAGCCGAACACCACCTCGTCGCCGCTCGCGCAGGTGATCTGGATCAGTTGCTGGCACAGGCTCACCGATCCGCAGCCCACCGAGATGCGGTCCGGCGTCGTCCTGAGGTACTCCGCCAGGTGCTCTTTGAGCTCGACGTGGCCGTTGTCGGGGTACCGGTTGATGGTCTCGGTGGCCGCGGCGATGGCGTCCCGCACGCTCGGTAGCGGGCCGTGCACAGTCTCGTTGCTGGCCAGCTTGATGGCTCCCGGCACGGTCTTGCCGGGTGTGTAGGCGGGGATATCGGCCAGCTCGGGGCGCAGGCGCGCGGTCACGGGGGCAAGTCTAGGAGGAGCGCGACCACCCGTGAGGTGGGGCTGACCTGGCTTTGCCATTCGCCGACGGGCATGTGTACGCTCTTCCACGGCTCAGGAGGCGTGCCAGAGCGGCCGAATGGGACTCACTGCTAATGAGTTGTCCCCCTTCAAGGGGACCGGAGGTTCAAATCCTCTCGCCTCCGCCGCGGCTGGCTCGTCAGCCACGACAACTGAAGATCGGCGCCCGTAGCTCAACGGATAGAGCATCTGACTACGGATCAGAAGGTTAGGGGTTCGAATCCCTTCGGGCGCACTTTTGTGATGTCTCACGACATCGGAATAGCTCTGAACCTGCAATAGGTTCAGAGCTTTTTCCGTGTTGGTCCCGGTGGTAGGCCGCGGGGTTGGTAGTCCCTGGTGGGGTCGAGGGTTAGCTGTCTGATGAGTTCGCCGGTGGCGGCGTTGATGATTCTGATGTTGAGGTCCTGGATGAGCATGAGGACGCGGGTGCCGGCGTGGGTTCGGCCGACGCCGATGTGGTGAAGCCGGCCGCCGAGGCGTAGGGATAGGGCGCCGGTGGTATCGACGCGGTCGCGTCGGACGCGGTTGTGGGTGTCGGTGCGGTTTGCGGGGTCGGCTTTGGGCCGGCTGGTGTAGGCGGTGTGCGGGGTGGCGTGCTGGGGCAGGGAGCGGTGGGGCCGGCGGCGGTTGTACTCGGTGAGGAAGTCATCGAGTTGGGCTTGCAACTGGGCCAGGGTGGTGGCGCGGGGTTGGGCTTTGAGCCATTTCTTCAGCGTCTGGTGGAAGCGCTCGACTTTCCCGCAGGTGGTGGGGTGGTTGGGGGTGGAGTTGATCTGGGTCACGCCGAGGCGTCGGAGTTCGGTTTCGAAGGCGTTGCGGCCGCCTTTGCCTCCGGATAGTCGGGTGGTGAAGACCATGCCGTTGTCGGTGAGGGTGGAGGCTGGGATGCCATGGCGGGCAATGGTGTTGCGGAACTCGGTCAGCACGATGGCGCCGGTGATGCGGTGGTGGGCGGTGACGGAGAGGGCGTAGCGGGCGTGGTCGTCGATCCAGCAGAGGATTTCGGTGTGGGTGCCATCAGCGAGCCACCAGTGGGTGAAGTCGGCTTGCCAGCGTTCGTTGGGTTGTTCGGCGGCAAACCGGATGTAGGAGGATTTGGGCCGTTTCTGTGGGGTGGGGTCGATGAGTCCGGCGGCGTGCAGGTGGCGGTGGATGGTGCTGAGGGCGACGGTGATGCCGTGGTGGTGCCGGAGGTGCCAGGCGATGGTCTGGGGGCCGTGGTCGAGTCCTTTGCCGGCCAGCTGGGATCGCAGGTTCACGATCAGCTCCACCGTGGCGGCCGGTAGACGTG
>WBZU01000093.1_pt1 | contig 93491 bp, 82 predicted proteins | sample 5204311 | NCBI WGS metagenome assembly WBZU01 (sample SAMN12344359, study PRJNA552823) | activated sludge metagenome | biome: Activated sludge suspended growth; feature: Nitrification reactor; material: Wastewater; isolation source: activated sludge from nitrification reactor of wastewater...
AGCCGCCCGGGGGCGGCGGGTAGGCGCCGGCTGGTGGCGGATAGGCACCCGGGGGCGGCGGGAAGCCACCGGGAGGCGGCGGGAAGCCACCCGGGGGAGGCGGGAAGCCACCCGGGGGAGGCGGGAAGCCACCCGGGGGAGGCGGGTAGCCACCCGGAGGCGGCGGGAAGCCACCCGGGGGAGGCGGGTAGCCACCGGGCGGCGGGGTAGCCCAACCGGGCGGGGGCCCACCCAACCCCTCCTGCGGCGGCTGCGGAACCGGTCCCGAAGAGGGCGGCGGGTTGCCACTGGGCGGCGGGTTGTCAGCGGGATTCGGCGGCTGCGTCATCAGTGTTTCCTCGTCGGTGAAATCGGGGCGGAAAGTGGGTCAGGTCGGTAGGCAGACGGTGGACATGATCTTGTCGGCGATGGTCTGGCGTTTGGCGTCCCACAGCGGGAACAGGTAGCCGATGTTGCACAACAGGCCGTCGATGATGTGGGCGAACTGACGCAGGACCGAACGACCGAAGCCGATCGGCCGGTCGGTCGCCTCGTCGACGACTTTGAACCTCATGACCGATTTGCCGATACTCGAGCCGGTGATGCCCTGCCGGTATCCGTAGTTCCACAGCGCGAAGACCACAGCGAGCAGTCCGAACACCAAGGACGCCGCGACGCCGAGGGTGCTCGGATGCGAAGAGCACGCCAGGCTGTATCCGCTGTCGGTCTGGTCGGTGATGCAGGAGTTCGCCGCGGTGGCGAACTGTATGCCCTGCCCGACGGCCGCCAGCAGCGCGACCGGGACCAGGTCGATGAGATAGGCGGCCACCCGGGTCAGCCACGGCGTGTAGGCCGACTTCGGCAGCGACGTGGGATAGGGCACCGCCGAATGCTCGCCGAATGCCGGAGGGGGGCCGGTCGGAGCCGGGTACCCGCCCCAGGGCGGAGTGTCTCCCGGCGGAAATCCGGGCGGAACGGTCATGAATCCCCCTCTGTCGAGACGGGCCAACCCTACCTCTCAGCGCCGGCGCGGGCCCTCCGAGAGGAACCCGAGCAGGTCGTGGCGGGTGATCACACCGACCGGTTTGCCGCCCTCGACCACCATCACGGCGTCGGCGTCGCGCAACACATCCGCGGCCGCGCTGAGCTGCTCTCCCGCCCCGATCAGCGGCAGCGGCGGACTCATGTGCTCGGCCACTGCGTCGGCCAGCTTGGCGCGGCCCTCGAAGACCGCCGACAGTAACTCGCGTTCGGACACGCTGCCCGCCACCTCGCCGGCCATCACGGGCGGCTCGGCCCCGACGACGGGCATCTGCGAGACGCCGTACTCGCGCAGGATGCCGATGGCATCACGCACGGTTTCGGAGGGATGGGTGTGCACCAGGTCGGGAAGTCCGCCGGACTTGCCCCGCAGGACGTCGCCGACCGTGGGCTCGGGCACCGACTCGTCCAGCGGCCGCCGCAAAAACCCGTAGGACGACATCCAGGCGTCGTTGAAGATCTTGGACATGTAGCCCCGGCCGCCGTCCGGCAGCAGCACCACGACCAGCGCGTCCGGCCCGGCCTCCTCAGCCACCCGGATCGCGGCGACCACCGCCATCCCACACGATCCACCGACCAGCAGGCCTTCCTCACGGGCCAACCGGCGGGTCATGTCGAAGGAATCCGCGTCGGACACCGCGATGATGCGGTCGGCCACCGCGGGGTCATAGGCGGCCGGCCAGAAGTCCTCACCCACGCCCTCGACCAGGTAGGGCCGGCCGGTTCCGCCCGAGTACACCGACCCCTCCGGGTCGGCGCCGATGACCTGCACCCGTCCGCCGGAGACCTCTTTGAGGTAGCGGCCGGCGCCGGTGATGGTGCCGCCGGTTCCGACACCGGCGACGAAGTGGGTGACCTTGCCCTCGGTGTCGGCCCAGATCTCCGGCCCGGTGGTCTCGTAGTGGCTGGCGGGGCCGTTGGGGTTGGAGTACTGGTCGGGTTTCCAGGCGCCCTCGATCTCCTCGACCAGCCGGTTGGAGACGCTGTAGTAGCTGTCCGGGTGGTCCGGCGGAACGGCCGTCGGGCACACCACCACCTCGGCGCCGTAGGCGCGCAGAACGTTCTGCTTGTCCTCGCTGACCTTGTCGGGGCAGACGAACACGCACTTGTAACCGCGCCGCTGGGCGACCAGGGCCAGACCCACCCCGGTGTTGCCCGACGTCGGCTCGACGATCGTGCCGCCCGGCTTCAGCTGACCGCTGGCCTCGGCGGCATCGATCATCTTGATCGCAATGCGGTCCTTCGAACTCCCGCCGGGATTCAGGTACTCGACCTTGGCGGCGACCGTCCCGGCGCCGGCGGGCACCACCGAGGTCAGTTGAACCAGAGGGGTGTTGCCGATGAGTTCGCTGACGTGCCGGGCGATGCGCATGGGTTCATCGTTGCAGGTTCCCGATCGCGCCCGCGATCAGAGGTCGTCGGTCAGCCGGTGGCCTCCCGGATGTACTCGCCGATCTGGCGCAACGACCGAGTCGCCTCGGGAATCAGCGGAGCCGCCATCTGAAAGTCGTGGATCTGCCCCGGCCAGACCCGAACCTCGGTGGGCACTCCGGCCGCCGCCAGCCGGCGGGCTGCCAGCCGCGCGTCGTGCAGCAGGACCTCGGAGCCCGAGACATGGATCAGTGTGCGTGGCAGTCCGGGCTCGATGTGGTCGAGCGGCTCGTAGACGTCTTCGGGCTCGCCGTCGACCACATGCTTGGCCGCGGCCCGGGCCACCAGTGCCACCAGGGCCTCAAAAGCCTTGGGCGGGAACATCGCATCGGTGTGGATGTTCGGATGGGCGCACTTGGGGTCCTTCTCCAGCTGCAACAGCGGCGAGATGGCCACCAGCGCGGCGGGCGTCTCCCCCTCGGCCTGCAATCGTTGGGCCAGGGCGAGCGCCAGGTAGCCACCGGCCGAATCCCCGGCCACCACAATCTGATCCGGCTCGTAGCCGCGCTGCCGCAGCCACATGTAGCCGTCGTAGCAGTCGTCCAGGGCCATCCCGATGGTGTGCTTGGGAATCAGCCGGTAGTCGACCACCAGCACCGGGGAGTCGGCGAACTTCGACAACGCCACCGAGATCCGGCTGTGCGAGTTCACCCCGCAGGTCAGGAAGCCCCCGCCGTGCAGATACAGCACGACGCGGCGGTGGCCGTCGGCCGGCAACACGCCCGGCGCGCGGACGAGTTGCGCGGAGGCGTTGGGCAATCCGACGGTGGCCCGCACCGTGCCGGGCGAGGGCAGCAGCGCCCGCGCGGCGAAGTCCAGCAGGCCGAAGGGCCAGGGCAGGTGCGGCACATGACTGAGAACGGCGAGGGCGGGACGCATGGTCAGCCGGGTGCCCAATGCAACCAGCATCGCCGGGAGACTCGGTCCGTCCTCCATGACCTCCAGCGGCGCGCCGTCGCTGACCGGATAGCGCCGCGGCCCGCGGCGGATTTCAATCGGTGTGACCTTGCTGGGTGCGGTCATCGTCAACACTCCCTACGCCGTTGTAGTGATGTGCCGTGGGAGCCGTCTCGTCGACCCCGGGGCCTAAAGCTTGGCAGCTGTGACCCAGACCACAAACCAAGTTTGCGATATTTGCCGGTTCTGATACCGGTCTGTAACCGCAAAGTGCTGTTGACCTCTGGTTTCCCCGAAAGGGCGCTTCTAAACTGACGCGGTGGCCACCTGGTTTGGCTCGGCGCGAACACTGGCCGTCGCTGGAGTTCTGGCTTCCACCGGCGGGGCGGTGGTCGGCGCGCGCAACCTGCTGACCGGCCAGGCGGAGCAGGCGCGCAGCGTCATTCCCAAGGCTTGGGACGTCCCTCCCCGCGCGGACGGTGTCTACTCCCCCGGCGGCGGACCGGCGCACCGCTGGGAACGCGGCCTGGACATCGGCCTGCATCTGATGGTGTTCGGCGATTCCACCGCCACCGGGTACGGCTGCACCCTGGCCGACGAGGTACCAGGGGCGCTCATCGCCCGCGGCCTGGCCGAGCTCAACGGGAGCCCGGTTCGCTTGTCCACCAAGGCGATTGTCGGAGCCACGTCGAAAGGGCTGGCCAGCCAGGTCGACGCCAGCTTCGTCACGGGCTCACGGCCGGACGCCGCCCTGATCATGATCGGCGCCAACGACGTCACGACGCTCAACGGCATCGGGCCGTCGGCCCGGCGCCTCGGATCGGCGGTACGACGGTTGTCCGACGGAGGCACCGCCGTCGTCGTCGGAACGTGCCCGGACTTCGGCTGGATCACCGCTATTCCCCAGCCGCTGCGCTGGACGGCCCGGTCGTTGGGACTGCGCCTCGCCGCGGCCCAGACCGCCGAGACCCGGGCCGCCGGCGGTGTGCCGGTGCCACTCGCGAACCTGCTCACGCCGCATTTCCGCACCGAGCCGGAGCGGCTGTTCTCCGAAGACCGCTACCACCCGTCGGCCGAGGGATACGCCCTGGCCGCCAGCCAGTTGCTGCCCGCGATGTGCCACGCGCTGGGGCTGTCGACACCCGAATCACCGTGGGCTCCGCCGGGCGCGGGCGCGTCCGAAGCAACACGGCTCGCCTGGCTAAACAGATTGCTGCGCCGCCGCGGCGGCGGGGTGGCGGCATCGGAGGCACTGCCAGCGAGTTAGGTTTCTGGTAGTCCGCCCCGCAAACGAGGAGCCTGCCATGCCCGAAGCCGTCATCGTCTCCACCGCCCGCTCGCCGATCGGCCGCGCCGGCAAGGGGTCGCTGGTTTCCATGCGCCCCGACGATCTGGCCACCCAGATGGTCCGCGCCGCACTGGACAAGGTGCCGGCGCTCGATCCCCGCGAGATCGACGACCTGATGCTCGGCTGCGGCCAGCCCGGCGGCGAGGCGGGATTCAACATCGCCCGTGTGGTGGCCGTCGAACTCGGCTATGACTTCCTGCCCGGCGTCACCGTCAACCGGTACTGCTCGTCGTCGCTGCAGACCACCAGGATGGCGTTCCACGCCATCAGGGCCGGCGAGGGTTCGGCCTTCATCTCGGCCGGCGTCGAGACCGTGTCCCGCTTCCCGAAGGGCACCTCCGACGGCTGGCCCGACTCCCACAACCCGCTGTTCGCCGAGGCCGAGGCACGCACCGCCGCGAGCGCTGAAGGCGCCGAGTCCTGGCACGACCCCCGCGAGGACGGCCAGCTTCCTGACGTCTACATCGCGATGGGCCAGACCGCCGAGAACGTCGCCCTCTACACCGGCATCAGCCGTGAGGACCAGGACCGCTGGGGCGTCCGGAGCCAGAACCGCGCCGAGGAAGCCATCAAGAGCGGCTTCTTCGAACGCGAGATCTCGCCGGTGACACTGCCCGACGGCACCGTCGTCTCGACCGACGACGGACCCCGCGCAGGCACCACGTACGAGAAGATCAGCCAGCTGAACCCGGTGTTCCGGCCCAACGGCACCGTCACCGCCGGCAACGCCTGCCCGCTCAACGATGGCGCCGCCGCGGTGATCGTCATGTCCGACACCAAGGCCAAAGAGCTGGGCCTGACCCCACTGGCGCGGATCGTCGCGACCGGGGTGTCCGGGCTGTCGCCGGAGATCATGGGCCTCGGCCCGATCGAGGCGGTCCGCAAGGCCCTGGGCTACGCAAAGATGTCGGTCTCCGACATCGACCTGTTCGAGATCAACGAGGCGTTCGCGGTGCAGGTGCTCGGCTCGGCCCGCGAACTGGGCATCGACGAGGACAAGCTCAACGTCTCCGGCGGGGCCATCGCGCTGGGCCACCCCTTCGGCATGACCGGCGCCCGGATCACCGCCACGCTGCTGAACAACCTTGCGACACATGACAAGACGTTCGGCGTCGAGACGATGTGCGTCGGCGGCGGCCAGGGTATGGCGATGGTGATCGAGCGGCTGACCTAGCCGCCCTCCGGCGCGGTGGTCAAATCCGCTGCATCACATACGCCGGGTACGGCGCCGCGGCGGCGTCGATGTCCACGCCCATGACACGGCGGTAATAGTCCACGGCGTCGACGGCATCGTGCACCTCCAGGCCGTGGCGCCGGTAGAACCCGATGGCACCGGTGTTGTCGGCGGCCACCAGGAGCACGTAGCGCTTCCCGGCGGGCAGGCTCTCGTGCAGGGCGTCCATGAGCGTGGACCCCGCCCCGACACCGATGGCGTCCGGGTGCAGATAGATCCGATGAAGTTCCGGTTCGGGACCGAGTTCGTCGTAGTGCAGGAAGCCGGCTACCCGGCCGTCGCGTTCGACGACGAAGAATCTGCTGTCGGGGTCGGCGGCGGACTTCGCGACAGTCTCCGCCACCGCGTCGTCGGTGTAGAGCGCCGCCACCACGGTGTCGATCACGGCGGGGTCCAGCGAGCCGGCATAGGTCGGCGGGAAGGCGACCCGGCCGATCTCGGCGATCGCCGCAGCGTCGGCCACCGTCGCGATCCTTGCCAGCACCCGACGAGGCTAGCAACGAAAAAGCCCCGCCGAAGCGGGGCTTTCTCGTCGAGACGGCTGAATCAGCTAGTCGTTCTGGAAGTAGCTGAGCAGACGCAGGATCTCCAGGTACAGCCAGACCAGCGTGACGGTCAGCCCAAGGGCGATGCCCCACGCTGCCTTCTCCGGCGCACCGGCGCGGATCATCTGGTCGGCCGAGTCGAAGTCGACCAGGAAGCTGAAGGCCGCAATCACGATCATCACCAGCGAGAAGATGATCGCCATGGTGCCGCCGTTGCGCAGCGGTCCACCGTCGTGGGTGCTGAACATCGAGATCAGGAAGTTGCCCAGCATTAGCACCAGAGCGCCGATCAAGGCCGCCACCAGCATGCGGGTGAACTTGGGGGTGACGCGGATGGCTCCGGTCTTGTAGACGACGAGCATGCCGAAGAACACCCCGACGGTGCCGAGGATGGCCTGGCCGATCAGCGCGCCGGCGCTGGCACCGGACACCCGGAAGTTGGCCAGCACGAAGGAGATCGCGCCGAGGAACAGACCCTCGAGAGCCGCGTAGGTCAGGACGATCGCCGGGTTGTCCTGCTTGCGCCCGAAGGTGGCGATGAGGACCAGGGCCAGGCCGCCGAACGCCCCGACCAGGGTGAACGGCCCGGCCAGGGCCGCGTTCGCGGAGACCAGGAAGTAGGAAATGACGCCGACCACCGACAGCACACCGAGGGTGATGCCGGTCTTCTGGACGACGTCGTCGATGGTCAGCGGCCGGGAAACACCGGTCTGCGGCGGGTAGGTCCCGTAAGGCTGCGCCTGGTAGCCCATCTGCTGCGCACCGGCGATGCCGGTGCCGAACTGTGCGTATCCGCTCTGCTGCCCCTGTGGCAACGAGCGGAAGACCGGGTTGCTGCTTTGCCTCACCGAGGATCCTCCCAAGTCGGACTGATAGACACTGCGTCAACGAACGACCACCACCGGATGGTTCCCAGGAACTTCCCAGATTTTGCCGCCGTTAGCCCAACCCTACCCGCCATCCCGGTGTGGGCCACCGGCATCGCTCCTGGTACAAACTCGACAGGTCCACCTGTCACGGACGGAGATTTCCTGGTGAGCGCTGACACAGACGAAGTCCTGACCCGCGTCCATCATCACGTCGGCTTCCTCACCCTCAACCGCCCCAGGGCGATCAACTCCCTGACCCAGGGCATGGTCACCGCGATGGACGCGACGCTGTCGGCGTGGGCGGAGGACGAGGACGTCCGCGCCGTCGTCGTCGACGGCGCAGGGGAACGCGGACTGTGCGCCGGTGGAGACGTGGTCGCGCTCTATCACAGCGCGAAGGCCGACGGCGTCGACGCACGCCGGTTCTGGTTCGACGAGTATCGACTCAACGCGCGCATCGGCCGCTACCCCAAGCCCTACGTCGCGCTGATGGACGGCATCGTGATGGGCGGCGGCGTCGGAATCAGTGCGCACGGCAGCGTCCGCGTTGTCACCGACACCTCCAAGATCGCGCTGCCGGAGGTGGGCATCGGATTCATCCCCGACGTCGGCGGTACCTACTTACTGTCCCGCGCCCCCGGATCGCTGGGACTGCACGCCGCGCTCACCGGCGCCCCGTTCTCCGGAGCCGACGCGATCGCACTCGGCTTCGCCGACCACTTCGTGCAGCGGGCGCACTTGGAGGAATTCACCGCCGCGATCGCGGCCGACGGTGTCGAGCAGGCGGTCGAGGCCTTCGCCGAAGCACCCCCACCGAGCATCCTTGCCGCTCAGCGGGATTGGATCGACGAGTGCTATGCCCGCGAGACCGTCGACGACATCGTCGCGGCGCTGCGCGTACACCAAGTGGCGCACGCGCATGAGGCCGCGGACCTGATCGCCACCCGGTCCCCCATCGCACTGTCCGTGACACTGGCCGCGGTGCGCGCGGCCGCGGCCCTGGACACTCTCGAACAGGTGCTGGTGCAGGAGTACCGGGTCTCGTGCGCGTCGCTGCGGTCGCATGACTTCGTCGAGGGCATCCGCGCCCAGCTGGTGGACAAGGACCGCAACCCCCAGTGGGCGCCGGCGTCGCTGGCCGAGGTGACCGACGCCGATGTGCGGGCCTATTTCGAGGCCGCCGATCCGGACCTGATGTTCTAGCGGGTCGCCGGACCCGTATCAACTCGCCTGAGGAGAGACGATGACCTACGAGACCATCCTGGTGACCCGCGCCGAGCGGGTCGGAACCATCACGCTCAACCGCCCGAAGGCACTCAACGCCCTCAACAGCCAGGTGATGGGCGAGGTGACTGCTGCGGCAGCCGAATTCGACGCCGACCCCGGCATTGGGGCGATCATCATCGCCGGCTCGGAGAAGGCGTTCGCCGCCGGCGCGGATATCAAGGAGATGGCATCGCTGTCGTTCTCCGAGGTGTTCGAGGCCGACTTCTTCGGCGCCTGGAACAAGCTGGCCGCGGTGCGCACCCCGTTGATCGCGGCGGTGGCCGGCTATGCGCTCGGCGGCGGCTGCGAGTTGGCGATGATGTGCGACGTTCTCATCGCCGCCGACACCGCGAAGTTCGGCCAGCCCGAGATCAAGCTCGGGGTGCTGCCGGGCATGGGCGGCTCACAGCGGCTCACCCGCGCGATCGGCAAGGCCAAGGCCATGGACCTGATCCTCACCGGACGCACCATCGACGCCGCCGAGGCCGAGCGCAGCGGACTGGTCTCCCGGGTGGTGCCCGCCGACCGGCTGATGGAGGAGGTCGACGCGGTGGCCACCACCATCTCGCAGATGTCGCGGTCGGCGGCGCGGATGGCCAAGGAGGCGGTCAACCGCGCATTCGAATCCACCTTGGCCGAGGGTCTGCTCTACGAACGCCGGCTGTTCCACTCCGCGTTCGCCACCGACGACCAGTCCGAGGGCATGGCGGCGTTCACCGAGAAAAGACCTCCGAACTTCACCCACCGATAGGCTGTGAGCCAATGACCGTCGTCGACGAAGCACCACCCGCCGCCCTACCGGAGGAACCCAAGCCGGACTGGTGGCAGCGGCGGTACACCTTCACCGGCACTGCCGTGGGTTTCGTGTTCCTGCTCTTGTCGATGACGCCGTCGCTGCTGCCGCGCGGCCCGCTGTTTCAGGGCATTGTCAGTGGTGCGGCCGGGGCGATCGGCTACGCGCTCGGGGTGTTCGCGGTATGGCTGGTGCGCTTCATGCAGTCCCGGTCGAGCAGTCCACCCGCACCGCGGTGGGCATGGACGATGCTGGTGGTTCTCGGTGCGCTCGGTGTGGTGCTGGGCGTGGTGTATTTCCACTACTGGCAGGACCACGTCCGTGCCCTGTTCGGTGTGCCAAGACTCAAGTGGTACAACTACATTCAGGCTGGCGTGCTGTCGGTCCTCATCCTGTTCGTCTTCGTGGAGATCGGCCAGTTGATCGGAAGGCTGGTGCGATTCCTCGCGCGGCAGCTGGGACGTGTCGCGCCACCGCGGGTCTCCTTCGTCGTCACGGTCGCGCTGCTGCTGTCACTCGGTATCGCGATCCTGAACGGCGTCGTGGTGCGCGGAACGATGAGCCTGCTCAACTCCACGTTCTCCAAAGTCAACGACGAGCTGGACCCCAACCTCCCGGCTCCCACCACTGCGCTTCGTTCCGGCGGCCCGGGGTCGCTGGCCTCCTGGGCGTCGCTGGGCCATCAGGGCCGCATCTTCCTGCACGGCGGCCCGACCGTCGCCCAGCTGAGCGAGTTCAACAAGGCCCCTGCGACCGAGCCGATCCGCGCCTACGCGGGCCTGAACTCCGCCAAGGGGATTCGGGCGACCGCGGAGCTGGCGGCCGCCGAACTCGAGCGGCAGGGCGGCCTCAAACGCAAGGTGATCGCCGTGGCCACCACCACCGGCACCGGCTGGATCAACGCCGCCGAGGCCGACTCCCTGGAGTACATGTACAACGGCGACACCGCGATCGTCAGCATGCAGTACTCGTTCCTGCCGAGCTGGCTGTCGTTCCTGGTGGACAAGGAGAACGCGCGACAGGCCGGCCAGGCGCTGTTCGAGGCGGTCGACGAGAAGGTCCGCGCCCTGCCTGAAGCGCAACGGCCCAAGATCGTGGTGTTCGGCGAGAGCCTCGGCTCGTTCGGCGGCGAGGCCCCGTTCCTCAGCCCGAACAACATCATCGCCCGCACCAACGGAGCCTTGTTCTCGGGACCGACGTTCCAGAACACGATGCGCGACTCCATCACTCTCGACCGTGACGCGGGTTCCCCGGAGTGGCTGCCCATCTTCGACGACGGCGCCAACGTGCGTTTCGCCGCCCGCGCCGAGAACCTCGGCCGTCCGGACGCACCGTGGGGCAATCCCCGGGTCGTCTACCTCCAGCACGCGTCCGACCCGATCGCCTGGTTCAGCCCCGAACTTCTTTTCGCAGAACCGGATTGGCTCCGCGAGCCGCGAGGCTACGACGTGTCCAAGGACATGAACTGGATCCCGGTGGTGACCTTCCTGCAGGTATCCGCCGATATGGCGGTCGCCGTCGACGTGCCCGACGGCCACGGCCACCGCTACGTCAAGGACGTCGTCAACGCCTGGGCCGCGGTACTGCAGCCGCCAGGTTGGACTCCGGAAAAAACCGAACGTCTGCGCGGCCGGGTGACACAGGACTACGCGCAGTAGCCAGCAGTGGGAGCACACCCGCCAAGGCAAGGGCCTGATGTCCGCCGACCACGTCGGTCGCCCGGTGCAGACCGAGGTTCTGCAGTGCGGCCGCGGCGAGGCTCGAGGTGTAGCCCTGCGAGCACACCACCACCCACTCGACGTCGTCGTCGACGGCCTGCGGCAGCCGGTTGGGACTGGTGGGGTCGCAACGCCATTCCAATACATTGCGCTCGATCACCAATGCGGCCGGGAGCGGACCTTCGAACGCGCGCTGCGCGGCCGGCCGGATATCGACCAGAATCGCACCCCGGTCCAGGGCTTCGGGGACCTCAACGGCGGCAAGCCGGCGCAACCCGGACCGGGCCTGCTCCAGCAGCTTCTCGACACGACTTGCCATCTCAGGCGCCCTCCGGCTGATCGGTGAGCTCGGTCCGGATGCGCCGTAACGTCTGCCGCGGGGTCACCTCGTAATACGACATGGCCGCGAGCGGCGGCGAATAGGCGTGCACACTCAACGTCTCCAGCGATGCGGCGGGCGCGGCCGTCACGTCGTGCACCCACCCCAGCGGAAAGCCGGCCTGGTCGCCGGCGTCCAACCGACGTCGCCGCAAATGTCCACCATCCCAACGGTATTCATGCAGTGACCCGGACAGCACGGTCAACGCACCGAGTGATCCGCAGTGGTCGTGTAGATCGGTGGCGTGTCCGGCCGCCCAGCTGATGAGCCAAACGTCGAGTTCGTCGTCGGTGTGCAGACGGGTGTACCAGCGGGAGTCGGCGGGGAACCCGCCGTAAGGAAGAAGGTGATCGAACCGGCCCTCGAGCACGCCGTCGGCGAAGTGATCGGTCGCGTGGAGCAGGTCGGCGATCCGCAGACGCGTCGGGGGGGACGCCGCGGCGGGGTGGGAAACGGACGAAATGACGGGAACAACAGAAGAAGCCACGATGGAACTCCGGGAAGAAGGGACGGTCGGGCGCTGTCAGGCCCGACAACACTCCTGAAACCGGGGGTTCTCCATCACGGCCGCCAGTGTTGCATAGATTGGCTGCCATGCTCAGCACTCAAGACCGGGCCCTCTACGGCACCACCGCCCTCTGCGTGGCGGTCGTCACCCTGCTGACGGCATGTTCCGCCGGCGGCGGCAAAGCGGGCAACGCGCCGTCGGCGGCCCCGTCGGCCTCCTCCGCGGCTCCCGCATCCCCCTCGGCCGGCGGGCCCATCGGCATGTCCCCGAGCGGTGTGACCACCCGCATCGACGAGCCGGCGCAGTCCACCGAGGAGCAATATGCGCAGTCCTGCCTGGCCGCGAAGGACTGGATCGGCTCCAAGGGCGGCGATCCGCACGATCAAATCGAGCCGCTGCTGAAAGAGATACAGGCCTCCAAAGACTCCGGCCCGATCACGTTCAAGAAAACCTGGGCCGAACTCAACACCGCACAGCAGGCAGCCGTCATCGTCGCGGTCGGCGCGGCCGCGGACGGCGGCTGCTGACCCCCCGGGCACCTTCAAATCAGGGCGAGGCGAACGCCGGCGAAGCACTCGGACGAGAATGTGGTCATGGCGAAGCGCGTGGCTCTTGCTCTAGGCAGCGGTGGCGCGCGGGGGTACGCCCACATCGGGGTGATCGACGAACTGATCAGCCGCGGATATGAGGTGGTGGGCGTCGCCGGATCGTCGATGGGCGCGATGGTCGGCGGGCTGTTCGCGGCCGGGTCGCTCGGCGAGTTCACCCAGTGGGCCAGCACGCTTACCGGTCCGGCGGTCCTGCGCCTGCTCGATCCATCCATCTCGGCTGCCGGGGTCCTGCGGGCCGGCAAGATCCTCGACGCGGTCCGGGACCTGCTCGGCTCGGTCACCATCGAGGAACTGCCCATCCCCTACACGGCGGTGACGACCGACCTGATCGCCGGCCGGTCGGTGTGGCTTCAGCGCGGCCCGCTCGACGAGGCGATCCGCGCCTCGATCGCCATTCCCGGAGTCATCGCCCCGCACGTGCTCGACGGCCGTCTGCTGGCCGACGGCGGAATCCTCGACCCGCTGCCGATCGCCCCGATCGCCGCGGCCAACGCCGACATCACCGTGGCGGTGAGCGTCTCGGGGATGGATGTCTCCGAGGACGCCGGCGCGGAGGTCAGGCCGGCGCGGGAGCGGCTGAACCGGCTGCGGCGCAGCACATCCGCACTGCTCGACCGGATCAACACCGGCGAACCGCTGTTTCCCGTCGATCCTTCAGAAGATGCGCCAGAAGGCGAATCGGATGACGACCCGCTCGTCGACATCGTCCGCGACACCCCGATCCCAAAACTCGGCGGCTTTGCGGTGATGAGCCGCACGATCGACATCGCGCAGGCCGCGCTGGCCCGTCACCAGATGGCGGCCTATCCCCCCGACGTTCTCATCGAGGTGCCCCGAACGGCCTGTCGCAGTCTGGATTTCCACCGCGCGGCCGAGTTGATCGACCTCGGACACGAACTGGCTGCGCGCGCGCTCGACCGCATCGACGCCGAGGCGTAGTCCGCGGAGGACTCCCCGGATGCGCGGGGGCGCAGTAGTTTCACATCATGACCACGACAACACTGCGCGACGTCCTGATCTGGTCCCTGGTCTTCAACTACGTCATCCTGCTGGTGTGGTTCGCCGCGATCACGCTGGCTCACGACCGGGTCTACCGGCTGCACACCCGCTGGTTCGCACTGTCCCGGGAGTCGTTCGACGCCATCCACTACGGCGGCATGGCCGTCTACAAGATCGGCGTCCTACTCCTCAACCTGGCGCCGCTGGTGGCGTTACTCATCGCGACCTGAGGCAGCCGGCCTCGGCTGTTGCGCGGCCTGTGTCGTCGGGCTCAGGTCCGATAGGCGAAGCAGATGCGCTGGCGGATCCGGGAATTCGAGGCGACGGTTGACGGCGAGGTCGGCATCGATGTGCACGAGTTCCCCGGGATCGATTGGGCGCCAACCCGGGTCGTCGTTCATGGGCTCGCTGGCGACGACGACCGAACCGAACCCGGCCAGGTGCGCCGAACGCGCGTGAATCCGGTCGGTCTGCAGGTCGAACGCGGCGGCGGGGTTGCGGCGGTCCAGTATGTACAGCTCATGGGAGTCCGGATAGCGCAAGGCCCACAGATCGGTGGCGGTGCTCAGCACGATGTTGAGGGCGTACACCGGCAGGTTCTGGGCGACCCAACCGACGGCCTCACGCAGACCGGCGGTGACATCGCCGTCGTGCCGGCGAGTCGCCGCGGTGATCAATGCGAACACCCGCTCCGAATCCGTTTGTCCGTCAACGAGTTCCGACACACCCTCGTTTCGCAGCCGCTCGTCGAGTGCGTCGAGTCCGTGTACCACCCCGTTGTGTGCGAACATCCGGCCGTCCTGCAGGAAGGGGTGGGTGTTGACGACGTCGAGCGAGCCGGTGGTGGCGTAACGGACGTGCGCGACGAAGGTCGTGCCCGTCATCTCGTGCGCCTCGCAGTGGAACGCCCGGTCATGCCACGCCGCCATCGGCTGCTTGCGCAGCTCCGGGTCACCGGCGGCGTCGAAGACGCCCAGGCCGGTCCCGTCCGGGTTGCGGCGGCTCTGGGCGGCCAGGTTGTCCGGGGCGTCGAGCAGCCAGAAGGTGGCTGTGACGGCGCGACGGCCGGCGTGTAGGCCGAAGAGACGGCACATCCCTCAATCCCGCAATCGGGTCAGCCGACGAGGTAGTCCGACAGGCTTTCCAGTGCCTGCCCCGCGTAGCCGCGCCACAGCCGGGCGAAGACCGGCAGCGCCGGTGCGCTCAACGCCGACTTCGGGTGCAGCACCCAGCGCCAGGTGACCCGGGTTCCGGTGCCGGCTGGATCGAAGATCCAGGCCCCCTCGACGTGGTCGATCAGCGGCGCCATCGGCCCGGTGATACCGGTGATGGTGTAGCCGAACGACTGGCCGGGGTTCACCTCGGTCAGCGTCTCCTGCATCGTGCCGCCACCGGCCAGGGCGATGGTGCGGGTCTCCCCGACGCTGTTCCAACCGCCGCGCTGGTCGCGGACGTCCTTGATTGGGGGAATCGGCCCGAACCACTGGTGGAACAGCGTCGGCAGGGGCATCGGCAGCGTTCTGGCGAACGCCTCCTCGGGATTGACCGGAATCGCCCGGGAGCGTTCGACTGTGGTTGCCATGAGCCGATGCTATGCCGGTCGACGATGCGGCGGGCGAAGCCAGCCGCTGAGGAGCCGGGCCGTCGGGCTATGCCCGTCGACGATGCGGCGGGCAAAGCCAGCCGCTGAGGAGCCGGGCCGTCGGGCTAAGCCCGGCGGCTGAACAGCGGCGCGGCCCGCCCGGTCAGCGGCGGGAGGTCGAAGAAGCCGCGGACGCCCGGTTCGGCCGCACATACGGCCGGTATCGAGTTGACGCAGTGCGCGGCGGTGGCGACCACTCCGGGATTGCTGAGAAGTCCCTCCTCGACGGTCTCCGGCTGCCAGCCCTTGATGGTGACGAAGGTGTTCGGGTGGCCCCGAACCTCGATCTCGTAGCGCTCCCCCGCAGGGCCGAATGACCATGGCGGGTCGAGGTTTTCAGAACCCATCAACCAGTTGACCGCAACCCGCACGACGATCGCGTTGGTCACCACCGCGTCCCAGCAGAAACGCCGGCCGGCCACCCGGCCGGGCTTGATCACGCCGATCGGCGAGTCGATCGGCGCGGTGGCCACGGCGATCTGCTGGCTGGTGCGGATCACCGGTTCGGCATCGAAGCCCAGCCGGTCGACGACCAGCCGCACCGACTGCACGAAGCCGCCGTTGAGCAGCTTCTGCATCGGCCCGTCCAGCGCGTTCTCCGGCGTGCCGCCGAACCCCATGACGTGGCGCACCACATCGGGCGCCCCGTAGGTCCTCAGATCGGAGAATTCCTCGGCCCGCACGTGGGTGATACCGGTGGACATCACCGACAGCAGCAGCGGAAGCAGCTCGGTGGCCGCTCCGGGCCCGATGCCGGCACCGTGCAAGGTGGCGTTGCCGGCCAGCGCGGCGGCCCGTAGCGGCGCGGACTCCGACTCGCTCGGATAGAACCAGCCGACCGGTGTGACGACGTTCTTGCCCGATCGCAGCAGCGCCGCAACGTCGTCGATGTCGGGTAACAACGGGGCGTAGACGACGGCGTCGGCGTCCAGAGCGAGAATCTCCTCAACGCTGTCGGTGGCGATCACGCCCAGCGGTTCGCCGCCGACGATCTCGCCGACATCCAAGCCCGCCTTGGCCTTCGAGTGCACCCAGCAGCCGGCGAGTTCCAGATCGGGGTGCTCGAGCACCGCCCTGATGGCCGCGACCCCCACCGAACCGGTGGCCCACTGCACCACCCGAAGCGCCATAGGAGGCAGACTACTGTCATGGGAAAGAACGCCACGGGTGAGAACAAAGTGTTCGTTGTCGGGGTCGGGATGACCAAGTTCGAGAAGCCCGGCCGCCGCGAAGGCTGGGACTACCCGGACATGGCACGCGAGTCCGGAACCAAGGCACTCACCGACGCCGGCGTCGACTACACCGATATCGAGCAGGGCTTCGTCGGCTACTGCTCGGGTGACTCCACCTCCGGCCAGCGCGCGCTTTACGAGTTGGGCATGACCGGCATCCCGATCGTCAACGTGAACAACAACTGCTCGACCGGTTCCACCGCGTTGTACCTCGGCGCGCAGTCCATCCGCGGCGGCCTGGCCGACTGCGTGCTCGCCCTGGGTTTCGAGAAGATGCAGCCGGGATCGCTGGGCGGCGGCGCCGAGGACCGCGAGTCCCCGCTGCGCCGTCACATCAAGGCCCTGGCCGAGATCGACGAGTTGGCGTTCCCGGTGGCGCCCTGGATGTTTGGCGCCGCCGGCCGGGAGTACATGCGCGAATACGGCGCCACCGCCGAGCACTTCGCCAAGATCGGCCACAAGAACCACAAGCACTCGGTGAACAACCCCTACGCGCAGTTCCAGACCGAGTACTCGCTCGAGGACATCATGAACGCGCCGATGATCTCCGACCCCATCACCAAGCTGCAGTGCTCGCCGACGTCGGACGGCTCCGCCGCGGTGGTGCTGGCGTCCGAGGAGTTCGTCGACAAGCACGGACTGGCGGCCCAGGCGGTGGAGATCGTGGGACAGGCGATGACGACGGATTTCGCCTCCACCTTCGACGGGTCGGCGCGCAACATCATCGGCCACGACATGAATGTGCAAGCGGCGCATAAGGTTTACGACCAGAGCGGCCTGGGTCCGCAGGACTTCCAGGTGATCGAACTGCACGACTGCTTCTCGGCCAACGAACTGCTGCTGTACGAGGCCCTCGGGCTGTGCGGCGAGGGCGAGGCGCCCAAACTGATCGACGCCGGGGACACCACCTACGGCGGCCGGTGGGTGGTCAACCCGTCCGGAGGGCTGATCTCCAAGGGCCATCCGCTGGGGGCCACCGGCCTGGCGCAGTGCAGCGAACTGACCTGGCAGTTGCGGGGCACCGCCGACGCCCGTCAGGTGGACAATGTCGCCGCCGCCCTGCAGCACAACATCGGCCTGGGCGGCGCGGCGGTGGTCACCGCCTACCAGCGCGCGGAGCGCTAGCCGTTCCCGCTGACGGGACCTCCCGCCGGCGGAATGCTCTGCTCGAAGCAGAACACGTTGTCCGGGTCGTACTTCGCCTTGACTTTCCGAAGCTGCTCGACGTTGGTTCCCCAGTAGTCGTGTTCCCAGTTGGCTGCTGCGGCGTTGGGCACATTGGCGTAGGCGCCGTTGACATAGGGCGCAAGCGCGGCGGTGAATTCCGCGATCCAGTCCAGGCAGGTTCTGGTCAGCGGATCGTCGGTTGCGGGATTTCCGCCGCGGGTGCCCCAGGCCGCGCCCGGTTCTGCGTAGAACAGCGCGCTGCGATGGGCGAATGCCGAGCCCCCCTGCGGCTCGCTGACGTGGACGGCTCCCCCGAAGGCGTTGACGAAGTAATTGGATTCCGGCGTCGGGGCCTTCGCCATGAACGCACCGACCAGTTCGATCGCCTCGGCGGGGAACGGGTCGTAGACGAACTGCGAGGTGAACTTCCAGTTGGCCGGCTCGCGGTCGAGCGGTATCTGGAAACCGGCGTAGTTGGCGGCCCAGTCGGCGTTCGTCATGGACACTTCGGGGTCGCCGACGGACAGAATCGGCGCCAGCAGCTGCGTCGCCTCCTGCTCCGACCCGGCTGCCAGCAGGGCGATCAGCGTGATGTCGTCGCGGTGGATCTCCAGCTGGCTGGTGAGGCGGTTGTCGGTATGGGGGCCGCAGCGCTGCCAAGCCTCGAAAACCTCCTTCAGTGAACCGATCCCCGGCCATGTCGCGGTGAGGTAGACGGTCTGAGTCAGTGGACGAACGTTGTAAGTCAGCGACGTCACGACCCCGAAATTGCCGTTGCCGGCCCCGCGCAGCGCCCACAGCAGATCGGAGTTGGTGGTGTCGTCGACGGTGAGGACCTCAGCCCCGCCCGAACCCGAGGCGACCACCACCTCGGCCGCGAGAAGATTGTCCGAGGCCATCCCCAGGTAGCGGGTCAACAAGCCGAAGCCACCGCCGAGGGTCGCCCCGACCAGGCCGACGGATCCCTCGGTGCCGGTCGGTGCGGCAAGTCCGGCCCGGCCCAGTGCGGTCACCGCTTCCAACTGGTTGAGTCCGGCACCGACGGTGGCGGTGCCCGAGGCCGCATCGACGGTCGCGGACTTCATCTCGCTGACGTCGATGACGATCCCGCCGTCGACGTTGGACCATCCCTCCAGACAGTGCCGGCCGCTGCGGACCCGGACGGCGACGTCGTGTTGCCGCGCCCAGCCCAGCGCATTGACGACATCGAGTGTCTCCCGGGCGAACACGATGGCTACCGGCTCATGGCGGAACAGGAGGTTCCACCCGGCGGTCGCGTCGGGATAGTCGGCGTCACCGGCACGCACGACTCGGCCGGTCAGTTCGGTCGTCGGGTTCACGCTGTCTCCTGCTGAGCGAAAATGTCCTCGCCAGGCTCGGTGTCGAGCACCTGGGGGTGCCGCAGCCGCAAGTAGGCGAAGTAGATCCCGCCGGCGAGGATCAGTCCGGCGACGATCAGGCTGGGCACGGTGGCGTCGCCGGGGGTGACGAGCACGAAAAGCACGATCGCTTCCCACAGCAGGGCCGCGATGGCGACGGGCACCTCGAAGCGGCCCAGGCTGAATCCGCCCGGCCGGTGGTCGAGTCGTTTGCGCACCACCAGGTACAAGATCACGATCGCGCCGTAGATCAGCGCCGGCAGAATCGTCGACCCGATGATCAACTGCAACAGCGCTTCGCCGGGCAGCGCGACCATGAGGACCACGCCGACGGCCAGGATCAGGATTGTTGCGAAGACGGGGGTTTGGGTGCGCGGGTTGACCTTTCGCATCCACGCGTGAGCGGGGAAGCGTGCATCACGCGCCATCGCGAACACCTGGCGCGAGCAGGCGGCCATGATCACCATGCCCGCGCCGAACATCGCGAAAGCCAGCCCCGCCAACAGAATCCGCTCGACCACCGGCCCGAACTGGCTTCGGATGATCGCGGCGACCGGCGAACCGCTTGCGCTCACCGCCGGGATGTCCTTGATGGCGACGGTGAGCGCGATCAAGAACAACAGCCCCAGCACGCCGGCCGAGATCACCGATGCCACGATCGCCCGCGGCACGCTGCGGAACGGATCCTTGGCCTCCTCGGCCAGGTTCGCCGCGGAATCGAAGCCCACCAACGTCGTCAGACCCATGACCATCCCGGCCATCAGTCCGCCGCCGATCGCGAAATAGTTGGGGTCGTCCGCGGTGATCCCCCGGGAGGTGAGGTTATCCAGGCTGCCGCTACCGGTGAAAACCACAGCGGCGGCCAGGGCGATCACCAACAACACGACGATGGCCAATTCGATGCCCACCGCACTGGAGGTGATCAGACCGAGCAGCCTCGTCGAGGCGATCACCAACACGGCCTGGAGGATCAACACCGCCACCGTGATGAAGCGCGCCGTGTCCTCGTTCTCCGCCATGCCCATCAGCGGCATGAGCGCCTGACTCGCCAGCGCGTTGTCCAGTGCCACCACCGCGATCGCCAGGTACCAGAACGTCAACCAGCCGAAGAGCCAACCGATCTTCGGGTTCGCCAGCCGCGACGCCCATTGGTAGGACGAACCGCTCAGCGCGATGCGGGCCGCGAACTGCGCCACCACCAGCGCTACCAGCGACTGGCCGACCGCGGCAAGGATCCACAGCCAGATCCCCACCGGCCCAGCGGTTCCCAGGAGCTCGTCATATGTCGCGAAAATCCCGACGGCCACGGAGATGAAAGCGAACGAGACCGCGAACACCTGGAAGGAACCGAGAGTCCTCTTCAGTTCGGGTTCGTACCCGCAATCCAGGCACTCTTCGTCGGCGTCGTCCAACCTCGTGCGCACCGGAGCGCCCGGCCTCTCGTTCAACGGTCGGCCTCTCTGTCGTGAATTTCGCTTGAACGCTACGCTCCTCATCAGTTCCCTTCTGGTTTTTCTAGTGGCAGGTCAAGTCGACGTAGGCGGTGTGGAACTCGTCGTGCTGCGCACCGCCGTGGTGCTCGTGGGGGTGGTCCGGACGGACCGAGACCACCGAGCACTGATCCAGCGCGGCGATGCTGTCCTTTGTCACCACGACGTGGATGCCCTCGGCCTGCAGCGAGCTGATCTGGTCAGCGGCCGGGCTCGGGACTGACGAGTCGGCGTGAGCGGCACCGGCCATGCCGATCGCCAGGGCGGTCAGCACCGGAGCGGTCACGGTGGCGAGTGCGAACTTCTTGGTGGCGGTGATGTTCATGTCTATGAAGCTATGGACCGCACCAGAGTCGCGACATCGGGCGAAAGATGCGTTTGTCGAGCGCGCCTATGGTGCGAATGATGCAGACACCACTGGGCTTCCCCCATCTGGACGCGCGCGGCGGTGCGATGCCGGTCCCAGGCCCTCGTATGTTCGCGATGCGTGCCCGCTGCGGCCCGTTGACGTCTACCATTCGTCCTCCATATGTCGGAGAGCGAAGACGTCCTCGCCGCGCGGGTTGCGTGCTCGCGAGGTGATTGGCGCGCCGCTTATGAGGGCTTCCGCCGCGCGAGCCACGCCGCCGAGTTGGACACCGATGACGTGTCCGCGTTCGGCATGGTGGCGTGGCGGCTGGGATACGGCAGGGAATCGATCCGGCTGTCCGAGGAGGCCTTCAACCGGTTGATCGCCGAGAATCAACCGCAAAAGGCGGCGATGAAGGCTGCCGAGGTCGCTCTGCAGTGGTTGAACGGCGGAGACTGGACGATCACCCGGGTCTGGCTCAATCGTGCCCACCGGCTGATCGAACAGTCACCTGATGATCAGGCGCTGGCGTATCTGCTGTACGTGGATTCGCAACTGTCGATCCGCGAGGGCCGGTACGACGACGGTTCGCGACGCGCGGAGGAGCTACAGGAGTTCGTCAGTCGAATCGACTCACCCGGGTTGAACGCCCTCTGTTCGGCCGCCAATGGGCTGGCCAAGCTTCCCTTTGCCCGTACCAGCGAGGGCTTCGCCGAACTCGACGAGGCGATGATGCCGGTCCTGGCCGGCCAGGTGCCGGTGGACTGGGCCGGTGACATCTACTGCGGCGTGATCTACGAATGCCATCGACTCGGGGATCTGAGCCGCATGAAGACCTGGACCACCGCGATGGACAAGTGGCGTGAGGGCCCGGAGGTGGCGACGTCCTGGTACGGCACCACGTGCGAGATCCACAAGTGGCAATTGCTCAGTGCGACCGACGATTACCGTGCGCTGGAGGAGCGGCTGACCAATGCGCTGGGCGGTATCGAGGACTTCCATGCGCCGACGGCAGGTGAAGGCCACTACGAACTCGGGGATCTGCGTCGTCGGCGCGGCGATGTCGACGGCGCTCGTGCGGCGTTCGCGCGGGCCCGGGAGATCGGCTTCGATCCCCAGCCCGGTGAGGCGCTGCTGCGTTGCCAACTCGGTGAGGCCGCCGCCGCGGGGAACGACCTGCGAATGCAGATGGACGCCGAAGACGAGGTCGGGCGCATCCGGCTGATGCCCGCGGCAGTCGAGATCGCACTGGCCCGGGACAGCATCGACGAGGCGCACCAATACTGCAGCGAACTTGAGCAGAGCGCCGAGAAGTACAACTCGCCGGGCTTTCGGGCATGGGCTTTACATGCCCGCGGGGCGGTGCTGGTCCGACAAGGCAGACCAGCCGAGGCATTGTCTGTCCTGCACGACGCGTTGCGGCGGTACCGAAGTTCCCAACGCCGCTATGAGATGGCGCAGGTCTACGAGTGGATGGAGCAGGCCCACCGGGCAACCGGAGACACGACCAGCGCCGCGTCCGATGCAGCCAACGCTGAATCGATCTACCAGCAACTCGGCGCCCGACCGATTCGGCCGCACAACCGAGCAGCACCCGGGGGGCTCACCAGTCGGGAGGTCGAGGTTCTCGCCCGTATCGCAGCCGGCGCCTCCAACCGCGACGTCGCGAAGCAGTTGTTCATCAGCGACAAAACCGTAGGCCGACATCTGGCCAACATCTTCGTCAAACTCGGGGTTTCATCACGCACCGCCGCGGCGGCCTGGGCCCATGAGAACGGGGTGCTCCCAGCTCCGTAAGCCGCGACCGCGCTCTTTGGTGCACCTGCACTCGTCTCCACTGCGGCGATGGGTCCTACTGTCTGCATCATTTGCACCACAGGGCGTGCAACAAACACATCATTCGGCCGATTCCTCCCCCGGGCCACACCCATATCGTCGATTTCAGCAGGTCCGACCGGACCAAAAGCGACGAGAAAGAGGCAGAGATCACCGCCCCCATCAGCACTACGGCGGCCCCCAACACGATGCACTCCAACCGCCTACGTCGACCCGAGGGGAACTGAGACCATGTCAAACCGTTGGCCGGCTCTTGGTGTCCTCACCCTCGGTGTGCTGCTGATCGGAGTGGACGGAACGGCACTGGCCGTTTCCACTCCGCTCATCACATCCAGTCTCAATGCCGGCGCCACAGACGTGCTGTGGATCGGCGACATCTACTCCTTTGTGCTGGCGAGTGCGATCGTCACGATGGGCAGCATCGGCGATCGCATCGGCCACCGGAAGTTACTGCTCAGCGCCGCAACCGCTTTCGGATTCCTCTCATTGGCGGCGGCGTTCGCGTCGTCCGTCGCCCTGTTGATCGCTACACGTGCCCTTCTCGGTGTGACCGGTGCGGCCCTGGCACCGTCAACCCTGGCATTGATTCGCGGCCTGTTTCCCCAAGGCCGGGAACGCAGCGTCGCCGTCGGCATCTGGGCGTCGGGGTTCTCGGCCGGTTCCGCGCTGGGTCCGTTGATCGGTGGACTGCTGCTGGAGCACTTCTGGTGGGGATCGGTATTTCTGATCAACCTCCCGGTGATTGTCGTGTTGATCGTCGGCGGAACCGCACTGGTGCCCGAACTGCCCATTCGCAACAGAGGGCCGTGGGACCTAACGGGCGCAGGACTGTTCCTGATCGGCTCGCTCGGTTTCGTGTACTCCGTCAAAGAGGCTGCAGCGCAGGGGTTTAGCCCCGGGATCGCGACAACCGGCGCGGTCGGGGCCGGAGCGCTGACGGTGTTCGTCCGGCGTCAATTGCGGCTCAGCACACCGCTGGTCGACCTGAGGCTCTTCCGCAATCGGGCGTTCTCCGGAGTGGTCGGCGCGAATCTGGTCGCAATGCTGGGACTTTCGGGTGTCATCTTCTTCCTCTCCCAGTTCTTCCAGCTGGTCGGCGGCTACACCCCGATGAAGGCGGGGCTCGCCGAGTTGCCCGCCGCTGTCGGAGCCGCCGCATTCGGTGTGGTGGCCGGCGTCGCCGTGCGCTTCTGGCCGCCACGGGCGGTCCTTACCAGCGGGCTGGCTCTGGTCGGCGTCGCGATGGCGTCGCTGACGCTGATCAGCCCGTCCACCGCCTATCCGCGCCTCGGGATCGCGCTGTTCGGGGTCGGGGTCGGTCTCGGCATGGTCTACACCGTGGCCAACGACGTGATACTGGCCAGCGTTCCGGCCCGACAGGCCGGCGCAGCCGCGGCGATCTCGGAGACCTCCTTTGAGCTCGGGATGGCGCTGGGCGTTGCCACGCTCGGCTCTGTCGTCGCCGGGGTGTACCGCGGAATGGCGGTCCCACCCGGAACCTCCGACGCGGTGGCCGCCCAGGTGAGGGAGACCCTCACGGGCGCCCATCAGGCGGCCGCAGCGCTCCCGCCCGGTGAAGCGCGGGCCCTGCTCAGCGCGGCTCAGGCCGCATTCACCGACGGGCTCGCCGTCGCGGCGGGACTCGGCTCGGCACTGCTGTTGGCATCGGCGGCGGCGGTGTGGGTGCTGCTGAAGCCGCCCCCGAGGCTTTCGAGCTGCCATCCCCATGAGCCGAACCCGGCTCAGCCGAGTGTGACGACGTCGTAGACACCCTCGGCGTAGCGGGCGCGGATGGTCTTCTTGTCGTACTTGCCTACGCTGGTGCGCGGGATCTCCTCGACGAAGGTCCACCGCTCGGGCAGCCACCAGCGAACCACCTTGTCCGACAGGTAATCCCGCAGCTCTTCCGGACTCACCGAAGCGTCCTCCTGAAGTACCACGGCCGCCAGCGGCCGCTCCTGCCAGCGGTCGTCGGGAACGCCCACCACGGCGGCCTCACGGACGAGCGGATGGGCGATCAAGGTGTTCTCCAACTCCACCGAGGAGATCCACTCGCCGCCGGATTTGATGACGTCCTTGGCCCGGTCGGTCAGCGTGATGTAGCCCTGGGCGTCGATGCGACCGACGTCGCCGGTGCGCAGCCAGCCGGACTCGAATTTCGACGGGTCGGTGTTGCGGTAGTAGGAGCCGGTGATCCACGGCCCCCGGACCTCCAGTTCACCGACTGCAACGTTGTCCCACGGCAGATCGGCCCCCTCGTCGTCGACGATGCGGGCTTCAACCCCGCACAAAGGCCGCCCCTGGGTGGCGCGAATGTCCCAGTGCTTCTCGGGCGCCGTGCCCGGTGCGGGCCAGGCCAGGGTGGCCATCGGGGACGTCTCCGTCATCCCCCACAACTGCCGGATCTGCACGCCGTGTTTGGCCTCGAAGGTCTGCATCAGCGACAGCGGCACCGCAGAGCCGCCGCAGGCCACCAGCCGCAGCGACGAAATGTCATGGCCCGGTTCGCGATCCAGGTAGTGCATCACGTCGTTCCAGATCGTCGGAACCGCGCCGGCCACGGTGGGCCGCTGTGTCTCGATCAGGTTCACCATCGACTTAGCGTCCATGAACCGGTCGGGCAGGATCAGGTCAGCGCCGGCCATCAGCGCGGCATAGGGAATGCCCCAGGCGTTGGCGTGGAACATCGGCACGATCGCCAGCGCCTTGTCAGCGAAGCTCATCCCCATGCCGTTGCCGCTGCAGACGGCCATGGAGTGCAGGTAGCTGGAGCGGTGGCCGTACACGACGCCCTTTGGGTGGCCGGTGGTGCCGCTGGTGTAACACATTGCGGCAGCGGAATTCTCGTCGATGTCGGGCCAGTCGAACCGATCGGCTTCGACGGCGGTGATCTCGTGGTAGCGCAGCACCGTCTTACCGGAGGCCTCAAGCGCCGAAACGTCGCCCTCGCCGACGGCGATCACCGTGTGGACCGTCTCCATCCGGGGCAGCACCGGTGCGAGGATCGGGATGAGCGAGATATCGACGATGACGACACGGTCCTCGGCCTCGTAGGCGACGAACTCGATCTGTTCGGGGAACAGCCGGATGTTGAGGGTGTGCAGCACCGCGCCCATCGACGGGATCGCGACGTAGGCCTCGAGGTGCTCCTGGTTGTTCCACATGAAGGTGGCGACCCGCTGATCGCCGTCGATACCGAGTCGGCGGAGCGCGTTGGCCAGCCGGGCGGCCTGCCGGCCGACGTCGGCATAGGTGGCGTGCCGGTAGCCGTCGCCGGTGGCCGTAGTGACCGTGCGGTCCCCGTGCACGCGGACCGCGTACCGCAGAATCTCCGCCACGGTAAGCGGGATGTCTTGCATGGTGCTCTGCATGGGCGGTCGCCTTCCCTCGCGTTTTCACCCGCGATGGTATCGCCGCGTCCCTGACCCACCGGCACCCCGGACAGCAACGGCCGGTCCGCTGTTGTCCGCCATGGACTTCCTCCTCGAGGGGGTAGCGTCGATCGCGGAGGAGGAGGACCCATGCGTCGGACCGGATCGCTCGCTACCGCCTTGGCGGCGGCCGGGATTCTGGCCGGTCCGGCGGGCTTCGCCTGGGCCGACAAGTCCGCCCAGGACACCATCAACGACCTGCAGAAGCAGGGTTACCAGGTACAGGTCGACAAGATCGGCACCGGGCCCATGTCGAAGTGCATCGTCACCAGCGTGCGTAATCCGCAGACCGTCACCCAGTGGGTGCCCTACGTCGGCCCCGGGCTGGGCAACCGCGGCACCTTCCTGGTTCCGGTGATCACCAGTCAGACGATCTCGGTATCCCTGGACTGCAGCCAGCAGTAGGGGTCAGGCGGCGCGCAGACCCAGGCCGGCTGACCTCACCGACATCGCCGAGACGGATCCGTCGTAGCAGCCGACGTACAGGCAGCTTCCGTCCAGGCTCACGGCCAGGCAGGCGACCGGTCGGCCGATGTCGGTGCGGTGCACCACACGGGCCGTTGAAGCGTCGATGACGACGACGTCGTCGCCGTCGGCGACATAGACCGCGCCGCCGGAGACCAGCAGTCCGGTCGGCAGGCCGCCGACCGCGATGGTGTGGACCATCCGCGCCGAAGCGGTGTCGACGATCCGCAACACCCCACCGAACTCGGGATCCCAGCCGGTGGTGAAGACGCGCCGGTCATTTCGGTCGACGGCGATGTCGCCGATCGACTCGCCCGCCTCGACGGTCTCAACCTGGCCGCTGCGCAGGTCGATCATCAGCAGCGCGCCGCCCGTCGGCGTCGTCATCGCCGCATAGAGCCGCGTCCCGCCCCGGTTGATCCGCACGGTGTCGATCGAGACGCCGGCCGCGCGGGTGACGGGGATGGTGCTGACCGCGCCGCTCTCGACGTCGATGACCGCGATCTCGGCGGCGGTGTCGGTCACGCGGGCGACGTAAAGGCGGTCGCCGTCGGGGCTGACGGCCATGCCCTGGGCGCCGACACCGATCTCCCGGGTGGCCAGAGGCGTGCCGGTGACCAGGTCGACGGCGATGACGTTGTCGTCGGAGATGGACGCGGACCGGACGTAGGCTCGGTCGGCCGTGCTGACGGCGTAGGGCTCGGCGATGCCGGACACCGTCGCGGTCACCGCAAGGGTGTCGACGTCGATCAGCGACACCGCGTCCTGGCCGTAGTGTGCAGCGACGAGGTGGCGGCCGTCACTGCTGACCGCCAGGTCGGTCACGCCGCCGGGCAGATCGGACAGCACCCCTTCGGCCGGGTGCACAGCACGCTGCACCTGCGCCGAGGTCCGGATGGCGGGCAGAGCGTCGTGAACGGCGGGTCGGGGCGCAGTCGGCAGCGTCGACAGCCACACCGAGTCGGTGGGCCGTTCGGCCACTGCAGCGCCGCCGGTCGTCTTCGCCATGTTGGTCTCACCTCCACGGGCCCGAGCCGCAGCCGGGCCGCATTCGAATAATCAGAAAAAACGCGTTCAACGCAATGTCGTCCGCCCCAATTTTAGCCGGGAAAACCGACATCAATTTCGTCCGGCCGACGCGGCCGGTCACGAAACTAAGAATCGGCTCAGCGACGGGATTCGCACAAGCTCTTGGCCTGAACCACGGAATCCGTCGTACAAGCGCTGTTCGGAACGCGTTTCCAGAGCGTGACACCGGCGCGACACGCCGACGTCCATTCCGCGCCCGGGTACTGAGAATTTCTCACTCGCGCCTCCGGAATGCGGCACACATCACACCGCCTCCGGCGCGTCGGAAATTCACATCGGAAAAACTCGAATTTCTGCTCGGTCAGAGCATCTGCTCGGCGACCTCGCGGCTTCGCACCGGGTCACTGCCCGGTACGTGGGCAGGTTCGGTGTGGGCGCACGACGTGCCGGCAGCCACGCGGCGCCGCGCCTGCCGGAACTCCCGCAGCGGCCCCATCGCCGCTTGGGTGCCGTTGATCGCCGCCCACGTCGCGGCGCGGCGGGCGGCCCGCTCGACCGGGTGCGGGGGCCGGTACATCACCATCTCCGCCGCCCAGTCGGGCATCGCATCGCGGATGGCCCAGTCGAAGAACTTGACCGCCTGCGGCACATCCGGATTACTCATCAACGCGTCGCCGGTTGCCAGTGCGGCTCCGTGGGTCAGCGCCAGCTTCGGCAGGTATGACCGCAGGCAGTCCAGGGTTTCGGCTTTGGTCGCGGGCAGGTCCGTCCCGCCCAGTGCATGCCCCACCCGCACGAACTCCCGGTAGTAGCGGTCGACGTCGTTGAGCGGGATGGGGTGGTACATCTGGTGGGCCGTCGCGATCCCCCACACCACGGTGGCGTAGTTCCACCGCAGCCAGTCGGGGTCGTCGGCGTCGTAGGCCAGCCCGTCGGGCCGGGTTCCCTTGATGGTGTGGTGCATGGCGCGAACCGTCTCGGCCACCTTCTCGGCGGTCTTGGTCGACCCGTAGGCCGTCCCGATGAAGAACGCCAGTGAATGGGCCAACCGCACCTGCGCGCCGTCCTGGTCGAAACGTCCGGTCGGCATCCCGTCCTCGTCGCGCTCGGCCACTCGCGAGTGGTCCGATCCCATCCAGAAGATGCTGGGGTCGAGGCGTTCCATAAATGCCGCGCACTGCAACCCGAAGATCAGGGCAGTGGTGTGGGAATGGACGTACCAGACCGCACTATCCGGACCGAACCATCCCGGATCGCCATCGGGACCGGCGAACTCCAGGCCCCGGAAGAACTTTCCCCGGACGTCCCGGTCGAAGTCCGATCGGACCTTCTGCTCGAGGATCTGATGGGGCAGCAGGAGTCGCACGCGCCGCTTCCCTTCGTCTGGTTACACCTGTGGCCAAAGTAGCATCGCCGGAACCCCGAAGGGCGCGCGAAACGGCGGATATCCTCAGCTGTGCCCTCCCACGAAGATCCTGAACAGCGGATCGCCGATCTGGAACGGCCCCTGCTGGCATCGGCCGCCGGGAGCGAACCGATAACCCACCGTCCGAGGGTGGGACTCCTGCTCGGCTGGGTCGCGCTGGGTCTGATGGCCGTCGGGCTGGTCGCCGGCGGCTGGGCCATCCTGTCCGGGCGTGGCGACAGCACGATTTCCGGTGAGCCGACCATGCCGCCGATGGTCGGCGGTGGGGGCACCGTGTCGGAATCGCCCTCCAGCCCAATGGTTTCCCCATCCGCCGCCGCGCCCACGGTCGTACCGCCGACGAGCGGTGGACCGGTTTCGACGCCGCCCCGGGGCGGCCAGGTCAGCGTCTCCGGAGTCGGCGAGGAACGCACCATTGCCTGCACCGACAACGGCGTCACCATCTCCGGCGTCAGCAACAAGGTGGTACTGAGCGGGCATTGCAGCCTGGTGGACGTGTCCGGCGTCGAGAACACCGTGACGATCGAGTCCGCCGACGCGATCAGTGTGTCCGGGCTGAACAACCACGTGACGTTCCACTCCGGTGATCCGAGGTTGGACAACTCCGGGTTCGGAAACACCTTGGGGCAGGGCTGAATCCGAGCCGTTAAGCCCGCTCGTCGGGCCGAAGGCCACCCTGCAGCGTCAGCACATGGGCCGGTGACACCGGCAGGCGTTCAGGTAGTCGGACACGCAGCTGCCCACCGCTCACCTGCCAGTCCACCGATTGGCCGAGTCCGAGCAGCCGTACGTCGGAGATGTTGGTCGCGTCGACGTTGCGGATGCCGAAATCCGGCGTGGACACGTCGAGCAGGATCGCGTTGACGCCACCGTCGCGCCGGGTGAACCGCACCGCGCCGCCGTCGGTGGTGGTGGTCTCCGCCCGCAGCCACGGCCGCGTGCCGACGACCGCCGGGCCGTTGACCCGCAGCCAGGAACCGAGACCCCGCAACGGTGTGAGTTGCTCTTCGGGAATCACCCCGTTCTCGTCGGGGCCGATGCCGATGAGCAGGTTGCCGTTCTTGGCGACGATGTCGACGAACGAGCGGACGAGTTCGGTCGCCGTGACGAAGTCCTCCGGCCGCTCGTTGCGGTTGGCCCCGAAGGAGTGACCGACGCCGCGGGTGGACTCCCATTTGCCGCGCTGGATGCAGTCGAATTGGGCGTATTCCGGTGTGCGGATGTCGTAGTGATGTTTGGCGGGGAAGGTCAGCGACTTGTAGCGCTCGGGTATGAGAGGCCAGAGGCGTTGGAGCACAACGCCTCCGGCGCGGGCGAGGTCGTCGGTGACAGCGCCACGGTGCTGGGGCGGCTCGATCCAGCGGTCGTTGATGACACCGTCCGGCACCGTGTTGTAGTACTCGGCGAACAGCGACGGCAGGTCACCCCCGGCCGGCCAGCAGATGTCGTTCCACAGCACCGACGGGTGGTAGCGGCCGATCAACTCCCGGACATGGGCCGTGGCATACCTGACGTAGTCGGGGGTGTGCGGCACCGCGAGGAAGCTGTCGGCGGGGTTCTGCAGCAGGGCGTCGTTGAACGGCCAGTCGTAGCCCCCGGAGTAGTACAGGCCCATCCGCAGACCTGCGTCGATGACGGCGCGGCCCAGGTCGCCGACGAGGTCGCGGCGCGCGTGATACCGGCCCTTGCGCGGATGCGGTAACGCCGTGGGCCACAGGCAGAAGCCGTCGTGGTGTTTGGCCGTGAGCACGACGTAACCCGCGCCGGCGTCGCGGCACACCCCGGCGATGGCCTCCATGTCCGCCGCGGCGGTGCCATCGTCGAAGGGCGCGACGAAGTCGTCGTAACTGGCGTCGGGGCCGTAGGTGTCGCGGTGATGACGCCAGGTGGGGCTGCCCGTCAATCGGCTGCTGTTGAGGTACCACTCGGCATAGGGGTTGTGCCGCAACATCTCCGCCGGCCCCTGCTCGCGAAGCAGTTGCTGGATGTCGGGAACCTGCGGCGCCCAACCGGGAACCGAGTACAGCCCCCAATGCAGGAATATCCCGAGTTTGGCGTCGTCGTACCAGGTCGGCAACGGGTGCCCGGCGACGGATTCCCAGGTGGGCTGGTACACCGCCAAAGGCTATGCCACACCTGGGCGCATCAGCGGAGTGCGGGCTGTGGAGCCTCCGGTTCCGGGACGCGCCGGGTCGATCGGCGCATGCGGGTCTGGACGGCGGCGATCAGTCCCCACTGGGCCACTCCGACGATGAGCACCGGCCAGATGAAGCCCGCAACCACCGCGTATCGGCCCGGAGACTCCGGCGCCGGAACGCCCGGCACCCGATTCCACTCGGCGACCAGAAAGATTGCGGCGGCCGCGACGATCGCCAGGGCGGAATAAACGGCTATCCACACCATCCCCGCACCTCCTGTACGTGTCTCGACGTGAACTCCCAGAATCCCCGACCCGACCATAGTGTCATGAACCATTACTCACGAACAAATTTTCATATACGATTCATAGGCTCAACTGAGCGGGCCGACGATCCGTCGGTTTCCCCATGGTGCCAGCACTCCGCAGGTCAACGCATGGACCGAGGGGGCCAATCGGGGACCGGACCACATTCGGAGCAACCCGGAGTCGCTGCGGTATTTTGAGGCGTTACGCCCTGATCCAGAGTGGCGGCCGGGGGTCACAGGGAGCATGAAAGGCCGGCTGAGCCCCCATAGCCCAATTGGCAGAGGCAGCGGACTTAAAATCCGCCGAGTGTCGGTTCGAGTCCGACTGGGGGCACCACACAAACCGCCGGCGGGGGTGTCCATCACCTTCGAATTGGCTGTGAATGGCCGCTCCGGCGAAACGCCGGAGCGTTGATTTGACCAATCGGACATTTTTTCGGTGTCTCTGGAATAGCCTCTTCCATCAGCAGCGAGGCTTTCCGTTTCGTGGGGTGCGCTGCCTGCGGTCGCCGCTGTCGCCCTTCGTGCAGCGGTGACCGCACCTTTTTTGGCCCGAGCATTCCCCCGCGGTCGCCGCTGGAACGAGTGGGCTGCCGGTTCACCGGCTGAACGGAACCGCGACATCATCGCCTCCGGCGCATCCGACCAGCAATAGCGAGCCGTTCGGGTGCAGCGTCGCGGGTCGGCACCAACACGCGATCACGCCCGGCGAGTTCGCCTGCACACCCCGATTCAGCCAACTATCGTGAAATAAGGAGCCCGCGCGGCGTGGGCCCGGAGGAGATGACAGAAATGCGTATCGTCGAGGTCAAGCGCGTCGGTGGCTGTACCTGCCGTTGCAATGCCTGCAGGAGCATGGCCCACTGCCGCAACATCGGCAGCGGCTGCAGGGTCAAGCTCTGACACCCTAGAACCACCAACCGAACTCCGGCGCCGAGGATCTCCGCGCCGGAGTTCGTCTTTTGTCGCCCCCGGGTTGCCCGGATGCCAACGGCATACCCAGGGAGGCTGCTTCATGGGCAAACAAGAACGAGCGCAACACGACGCAGCGACAAGCAACGGATCCGCGTACGGCACGTAAGCGCACCGCCGTGGCGAGGTGCCGATTCCCGAGTAAGCTTCGCGGGCTCAGGGGATCGACAGGGCGATGCCGTCGAGAATGTCGTGTTCACTGACGATCAGTTCGCCGATGCCCGCCCGCTCCCCCAGTGCGGCGGCCAGTTCCTCGACGACGATGGCGCCACCACCGATCACGTCGACCCGACCTTCGTGCATCGGTCCGAGGGCGGCGCGCTGGGTGCGCGTCATCGCGATCAGTTGTTCGCAGACCTCCAACAGCTGGGGGAAACGGACCCGGGAAAGGTGAATCGCCTCGGAGTCGTACGTCGTCATCCCCTGCGCCAATGCGGCCAGGGTGGTGAACGTCCCGGCGACGCCGACCCACGTCCTCGCCTCCTCCACCGGAACGACCTCCAGCGCTTCGGCGAGCCGCTGCCGTACCACCTCCCGTGCCGCGGCCACCTCATCGGTGGTCGGCGGATCGGAATGCAGGCAGCGTTCGGTCATCCGGACACAACCGATGTCGGCGGAGTAGCTGGCCTGCACGCCCGGGGCGCCGCCATGGGGGCTGCCCCCCAGCACCACCTCCGTCGACCCGCCGCCGAGATCCACCACGACGAAAGGCGCTGCAGCAGAATCCAGCTCGCCGACCGCGCCGATGAAGGACAGTTCGGCCTCCTCCACCCCGCTGATCACCTCGGCGATCGTTCCCGGCACCACCGATCCCAGCACGGTGGCCGTCATCGCGAAAAATTCCTCCCGATTGGCGGCATCCCGGGTGGCCGAGGTCGCAACCATGCGTACCTTGCCCACCTGGTATCCGGCCAGCAAGATGGCGTAGTCCTCCAGAGCCGCGCGGGTGCGGGCCAGTGCTTCGAGGGTGAATCTGCCGGTGGCGTCCACGCCTTCGCCGAGCCGTACGATGCGCATCTCACGGTGCAGGTCGCGCAGCGGGACGGCGCCGGGTGACCGGTCCCGGTCGGCGATCAGCAGCCGAATCGAGTTGGTGCCGCAGTCGATCGCGCCCACCCGGTCAGTGCCACCAACGGCGCTCATGTCCACTCCTGTCTCGCAAGGATCCCGGCCATCTCCGGTTCGACCGCCAGCAGCGCCAGCGCCTCGTCACCGAACGGGTTGACGCCGCGGCCCTTGGCCAGGGCGTGGGCGATCAGCACATGCAGGCATTTGACGCGGTCCGGCATCCCCCCACCGGAGAATGTCGTACCTAACGGTTCGATGGCGTCCCGCTCGGCCAGATACGAGTCGTGCGCGCGGCGGTATGCCTCGGCCAGGTCGGGATCCTGCGCGAGCCGGGTCGTCATCTGCCGCATCAGGCCCTCGGATTCCAGGCGACTCGCGGCCGCGGTCAACGCCGGGTGTGTCAGGTAGTAGAGCGTCGGGAACGGCGTGCCGTCGGGTAGCCGCGGCGCGGTCTTGACCACCGCGGGTTCGCCGTTGGGGCAGCGATAGGCGATCTCGAGCACGCCGCGGGGGTGCCGGCCGAGCTGCTGGGCGACCGCCTCGAGATCGGCGGGATCAACCACCGGGCGCTGGCGGTGGTGGTGGCGAACCGGGCGGGAGCGGCGCACCGGGCGCCGGCGGTCCGGGCGGTGCGGGCTGCTCCGGCTCGGCCGCAGGCGGGCCGTGCGGAGTGTCGGCGATGGTGTGCCACAGGGCGGTGTACCACGGGTCGTTGCTGCGCGCGGTCTGCTGCTGCGGCCCGGGCTCGGCTGGGCGCTGCTGCGAAGGCGGCAGCTGAACCTGATACGGGATGTCTCCGGGCTTGACGAAACCGAGCCGCTCCCGCGCCTGCGCCGCGATGTACACCGGGTCGGCGAGTTTGGCCTTCTGAGTTTCCAATTCGGCGATCTGGGCGCGCAGGGCCTTTTCGCTGGCGGCGAGTTGCTTCATCTCGGTGCGTTGAGCGAAATAGGTCCGCACGGGTCCGGCGATGGTGAGGGTGAGCACGCAGATCACCGCCGCGAGGATGGCCGCACGGCGGGCGGTGAACCCCAGCCGTTCCTCGTTCTGCTGCTCGACCGAGGCGGCGATGGCCCGTCGGATCGGCTCGGTGAGCCCCCGGCCCACCGACTCGGCCTGCTCGCGCAGTCCGCTGGGACGGGATTCGCGGGCGTTGATCTTGACCGGACGCGAACGGCCGCGGCCCGAGGCGCCGGGCCGGGACGCCGGCCCACGGCGCTTCGGGTCGCCCCGTTTGCCTTCTGCCACGGTCCCTCAGTCTATCCGGGTCGAGGGTCTACTCCGGTCCGACGAACCTCGGGAAGGCGAGATCGCCCGCGTAACGGGCCGCGTCGCCGAGGGCTTCTTCGATGCGCATCAGCTGGTTGTACTTGGCCACCCGCTCACTGCGCGCCGGCGCACCGGTCTTGATCTGGCCGCTGCCCACGGCAACCGCTAGATCGGCGATGAAGGTGTCCTCCGTCTCACCGCTGCGGTGGCTCATCATGGTGCGGTAGCCGCTGTTGTGGGCCAGCGCGACGGCATCGAGAGTCTCGGTGAGCGTGCCGATCTGGTTGACCTTCACCAGCAGCGCGTTGGCGACACCGCGCTCGATGCCCTCCTCCAGACGCTCCGGGTTGGTGACGAACAGGTCGTCGCCGACGATCTGAACCCGCTCGCCGATGGCGGCGGTCAGTTCCGCCCAACCGTCCCACTCGTCCTCGCTCAGCGGATCCTCGATGGAGACCAGCGGGTAGGCGTCGAGGAGTTTGGAGTAGAACTCCGTCATCTGGGCGGTGTTTTGGGACTGCTTCTCGAACTGGTAGGCACCGTCGCGGAAGAACTCGGTGGCGGCGACGTCGAGTGCCAGCGCCACGTCGGTTCCCGGCTTGAAACCGGCGGCTTCGATGGCCGAGAGGATCAGGTCGAGCGCGGCGCGGGTGCCGGCGACGTCTGGGGCGAATCCGCCTTCGTCACCCAGTCCGGTGTTCAGACCCTGTTTCTTCAGCACCGACTTCAGCGAGTGGTACACCTCGGCGCCCCACCGCACCGCTTCTTTGAAGTTCGGCGCGCCGATCGGGGCAACCATGAACTCCTGGACATCCACACCGGTGTCGGCGTGCGCGCCGCCGTTGAGGATGTTGAACATCGGCACCGGCAGGATGTGGGCGTTCGGGCCGCCCAAGTACCGGAACAGGGGCAGACCGGCCGACTCGGCCGCGGCCTTGGCCACCGCCAGGGAGACCCCGAGGATGGCGTTGGCGCCCAGCCGGGACTTGCCGGATGTGCCGTCGAGGTCCAGCAGCGTCTGGTCCACCAGGCGCTGTTCGTCGGCCGAGAGTCCGATGACGGCGGGAGCGATCTCGTCGAGCACGCCCTCGACGGCCTTCTGGACGCCCTTCCCGCCGTAGCGGCTTCCGCCGTCGCGCAGTTCGACCGCCTCGTGTTCACCGGTGGACGCACCGGAGGGGACGGCGGCGCGGGCCACGGTGCCGTCGATGAGGGCCACTTCGACCTCGACGGTCGGATTGCCGCGCGAGTCGAGGATTTCGCGCGCGGCGACCTGCTCGATGATGGGCACGGTGCTTCTCCTTGCTGAGCGGGACGGCTGACTGTCCGACAGCCTAGATGGTCGACGCCCCCGTCGGGCCGCACTGAAACTTCTCCATCAGAGTGGATGACCGGACGCGTAGGCCGTCGCCCAGTCGCGCACGGTGCGGGCGTAGAGGTCGGAGTGGTTGTAGGCGCGCAGAGCGTTCATCCATCCGCGCGGGGTCTCCAAGTCCTTACCCCGGTAACAGAGGTATCCGGCCGCCGCGAGCGTGGCGTCGTCGATGTTGTCGGGACTGACCACGCCGTCGTTGTTGGCGTCGACGCCGTAAAGCCGCCAGGTCTCGGGGATGAACTGCATGGGGCCCATCGCGCGCGCGTACACCGGGTCGCCGTCGGCCGGCGCGGAGTTCTCCAGAATCTCCAGGTTGCCGTTGGTGCCGTCGAGGCGGACGCCGCGGATGGGCGGGCTGACGTCGCCGTTGGGTGCGATCTCGGCCCCCCGGTAGGTGCCGTGATGGCTTTCCACCATGCCGATGCCGGCCAGCGTGGTCCAAGCCAGGTGACAGTCCGGGTTCTCCACCTGCGCCACCCGGGCGGCATAGGCGTATGCCTCCAGTGCCGAGACCGGGATGCCCAGGCCCCCGGCGCGTTGTTCGGCCCATTCCCGTAGCTGGTCGGCGGGACGGCCGGCGGCGTGGGTGTCGATCTCCGGCACCGGGTCACCGGCCGGCGGTGGGACTCCGTCGGGAATCGGCTCGCCGACCTGCCAGGAGCAGCTGGAGGCGAGCAGCATCGCCGTCGACGCGACGACGACGACGGGGCCGAGCCAGCGTGGCCTCGTTGATCCCGCAGGCCGACCAGACGACACGAACTCCCCCAACCAACGGTGTTTGACCGGTCAATCGTCCCATGGGTGCCCCGGCGTTAGCGGTTGCGAAATCCCCCCAGTTCACCCGGAATGGGCGGCACGCCACTTCTCGATGCCCCGGTGGGCATCATCGGAGCCGGTCAGCAGGACAACCAAGTCGCCGGGCCCGGCCAGGTCGAGTGCGACGCGGATCGCGGTCTCGGGGTCCGGCTCGCAGATGATGTGGGAGGCGTCGACGCGCTTGTTCAGCAGTGCTTGCCGGTATCTGGCCAGCATCGCGCCCGCCGGGTCTTCGTCCCCGTAGTCGGGGCTTGCATCGACGTTGACGAGATCGCAGCCGAGGACGAAGTCGTCGAACGTCGAGGCGAGACGTGGCGCCAATTCGTCGAGGACAGCGGAATGTCGGGTGCCGAAGATCAGGCTGCAGAGCACGCGTCTGCCGGCAACGGGCAGACCGCTCACAAGAGAGCACACTCCGCGGACACCGTCGGGATTGTGGGCGTAGTCGAGCATCAATTGGAACGGGAAGCCCTCGACGAAGTTGTAGCGCCCCGGGTTCTCATCAGCGGTGTTGCGGAACGAGCCGAGGGCAGTGCGGGTGGTCTGGTCATCGATGCCTTGACCCCACGCCAAGGCGGCCGCGAACATCGCGTTGCTTTCGTTGAACGCCAGAATCCCGTTCATGGTGGCCGGGATGTCATGGACCGGCATCAAAGGGTTTTCAGCGTCCCCGGTGGCCAGGACTATCCACGGCCGGCCCTCACGCTGGTCGAGGAATACCGCCTCACCACCCTGGCGACGGTGCTCCACAACAGCGTCCACATCTGGGCTGCGGGCCACCAGAATGTGCCGGTCGGTGCCGGACCGCTCTCGCATCGCCAGGCAGAGCGGGTCTTCGGCGTTGACCACAATCGCCCCGGTCGCCCGCTCCAGGACCTCGGCCTTGAGCTCGGCCATCGCCTCTATCGTGTCGATCCCATCGAAGCCGATGTGGTCGTCCTGCACATTGAGCAACGCCGCCACGTCATACCGGTCGCAGGGATGGCCCAGATAGATCAGGCCCTTGCGCGGCAACTCCAACACCGCCGCCTGCACCGCCGGATCGCCGAGGACGATCCGCGCCCCCGGCTGACCGGACAGGTTGCGGGTACTGACGATCTCCTCCCCGATGCGCACCCGCTCGGTGGTGCACACACCAGTCACCTTGCCCGCCGCCGTGCAGATCCGCGCCAGCATCTCCGAAGTCGTCGTCTTACCGTTGGTGCCGGTGATCGCCGCCGTCGGCACCCGCGCCGAACGCCCCTCGAACAGAACGTCGAGAATCTCACCGCTGATGTCGCGCCCCGGATCGGCCAACCAATGCGGACGCAACCCGGGCTGTCCGTTCACCTCACAGATCATCCCACCGACCTCCAGCCAGGACCGACTGATATCCGGGGACAGCAGATCCACACCCGCGATATCCAGTCCGATGATGCGCGCAGCCCGGGCGGCGAGCGCGACGTTGTCGGGATGGGCGATCTCCGTTACGTCCTCCGCGGTGCCGCCCGCGCTGATGTTCGGGATTCGCGCCAACCGGACTGTCTGCCCATCGGCCGGGACCGCATCCGGCTCCAGTCCCTGCTCGGCCAGAAGATCGCGCACCTCGTCGTCCAGATGCACAACCTTGAGCAAGCTGTACTTCTCCGTTCCCCGCAAGGGATCACTGTTGAGTCGATTCAGAAGCTGACGCACCGTCAGCATCCCGTCGCCGACCACATGAGCCGCCCGGCGCCGCACCACCTGCAGGACGCGGCCGTCCACCACCAGCAGACGGTGATCCTCACCGGGGACATGCCGCTCCACGATCACCGGGCCAGGGCTGATCCGCTGAGCCGCCTCAAAAGCGGCCACCAACCGATCGGTGTCGGTGATCCCGACGACCACCCCCTCACCGCCATCGCGACTGGGCGGCTTGATCACCAACGGCCACCCGATGTCCTCGACAGCGCCCAACACCTCATCAACGCTGCCGACCAGTCGCCCGTGCGGAACCGGCACCAGGGCAGCGCTCAGCGTCGGGGCCGCCTTGCTCTTGTCCTTGGCAATGCCCATCCCCATCCAACTGGTCCGCCCAGTCGCCGCCCAGTCGAACCGCTCGGCATTGGCCCCCCACCCGATCTGCACCCAAAAGCTCTGCACATCAAAAGGCATCCCGCGCCGCACGGCGGCCTCCACGAAACGCAACTGGATCAGCCCCAAACCCCCGGACTGAATCTCCGCCAGCCGACCGTGCAAAACCTCATCCAAAGTCTGCTCCGCAGGCCTCTGCGGAACTTGAACCTCAACCCTCCCCGGCGAATTTTCTTCCGCCCCATCGCCTTTCAGCCAACCGAGCCACGGCGCCGGGCTTTGCGACGCCACCGGCTGCCCCGACCCCAACCAACCCGCAACCAACCGCAGCGCGGCCGACAAGGCCTGGTCGAAAAACCCCTCGCGACACCACGGAATCGCCAACCGCAACCGGCCATCCTCAACACCGCACACCCGGCCCCGAAACACCGGATCACGACCCCACCGCTGAATCGCCACCGTCACCGCAACAATCCACTCACCCAGCCACCGCACGTCATCGGCGCCCGAAGATTCACCACCCACCACAAAGGCACCCGGCCAATCCCCCTCGGCAACGCCGAACAACGGCTCAGCGCGATACAACCCCGAGGCCGCTGTCCGAAACCGGCTGTCCGACGAAGAGTCCCGGCTGACCACCCCACGAACCGAAACCTCGACCAACGCAGTCTTCTCAGACAACCCCGCACTGCAGGCAAGCAGAAACTGACGATGCCCGACGTGAAGATCCAACCCAGCCACCGAAAACCTTCCCGTCACTCCGAGTCGGGCTGCCGACGCACCACGGCGCGCGGAATTCCGGCGGCGTCGCATTCGACCTCGATCGGCCAGTGTTCGCGCCACTCCTCGGGGCTGACCGACCCGACCGCCATGGGGTCGAGTTCGCCGCCACCTCGGCTGGCTGCAACTGCCTTCTCGGCGAGACGTACCGCCGCCATGAACTCCAAAACTCTTGTGCGAAGTTCATTCTCGGCATCGCCACCCGCGTTGACCGTGATGGTTATGAGGTACGCGGGGATCAGGTCGTCGGGCACGCCGGCGGCGCCGACCCGGTCGATGACCTTTTGAGCCAGCGCCAGCGCGGGCTGCCCCGTCGGCACGCCGTCGACACAGGAGGAGCGTTCCTTACCCTCGAGGGCCTTGCGCTGTTCCCATTGGGCGAGTTGGTCTTCCAGCGTGATGGGCTGGCCCGCGAGCACCGCCGGGACCCGGTTTCCGAGTTTGCGCACCAACGCGTCGGCGACGTCGTCGATCCCGAAGGCGTGAGCCGGCGCCTCCTCGGCGATGCGGGCGTGGAAGAGAACCTGCAGCAGCACATCGCCGAGTTCGTCCCGAAGCTCATGCGGATCACCACTGTGGACGGCGTCGAACACCTCGTAGGTTTCTTCGAGCAGGTACCGGCGCAGCGAGTCGTGGGTCTGTTCGCTCTCCCAAGGTCCGGACGTTCGCAGGCGGTCCATGATCTCCACGGCCTCGACCAGTCGCTCGCCGGGACGCGATGCGGGCGCGGAGATCAGCCGCTCGCCGCCGGCCAGCCTCGCCTTCACCTCGGGGTGGCCCGGGTCGGAGGAGAGCAACACCGGCGCCGCATCGCCGATCATGGCGGGCCGCGCCGACGGCAGCGACCACGGCACCCGGATCGGCATCTCCTCAGTGAACTGGACGTCCCCGCCGAGCAGTTCGACGGCTTCGATCGGCACGACGGCGGGACGCCTCGGATCGACCAGGATGACCGTCATCGGCTTGCGCCCCTCTCGCCGGGTACGAACGTCGTTATATCAACGTCGCCTTTGGGTCGCCCGTCAAGAGCGAGCAGGAGATCGGCCGCCATCTGCAGCAGTTCGGTGTCGCGGATCCGCGGGGCGCCCACCGAATCGGCGGCGCGCGGCACCGGGACCTGCACGGTGGCGGTGGTGGCGCGGTACCGCGCCGACGGGTAGAGCCTGGTCAGGCGGACCTGTGCGGAGTCCGGCAGCGCCAGCGGCGACACCCGCAGCGTGGTTGCCGATCCGGTTCCGGTGGCGGCGAGTTCGGTGACGCCGTAGTGCCGACACAGCAGCCGCAGCCGGGCGACGGCCACCAGGCGCTCGGCGGGTTCGGGCAGCGGCCCGTACCGGTCGATGAGTTCGTCGACCACCGCGGCGACGCCGGGCTCGTCGGCCGCCGACGCCAGGCGCCGGTAGGCCTCCAGACGAAGCCGGTCGCTGCCGATGTAGTCCGGCGGCAGGTGCGCGTCCACCGGCAGGTCGATACGGACATCTTTGGGCTCCTCCGGCGTCGTCACCATCTTGCCGTCGGCTGCCGCGCGGTAGGCCTCCACCGCCTCGCCGACCAGGCGCACGTAGAGATCGAAGCCCACCCCGGCGACGTGGCCCGACTGCTCGACGCCGAGCACGTTGCCCGCGCCGCGAATCTCCAAGTCCTTCAGCGCAACCGCCATGCCGGCGCCCAGTTCGTTGTTCTGGGCGATAGTGGCCAGTCGGTCGTGCGCCGTCTCGGTGAGTGGGGTGTCCCGGGGATAGAGGAAGTAGGCGTAGCCACGTTCCCGGCTGCGGCCGACCCGCCCGCGCAGCTGGTGCAGCTGGGACAGACCGAAGGTGTCGGCACGCTCGACGATGAGGGTGTTGGCGTTGGAGATGTCCAGGCCGGTCTCGACGATCGTCGTGCAGACAAGAATGTCGAACTCGCGGTTCCAGAACCCCTGCACGGTGCTCTCGAGCTGCTCCTCGGGCATCTGCCCATGCGCGACGGCCACCCTGGCCTCGGGAACCAGCGCCGACACCCGCGCGGCGGCCTCGTCGATGGTCCGCACCCGGTTGTGCACGTAGAACACCTGGCCGTCGCGCAGCAGCTCACGGCGCAGGGCGGCGGCGACCTGCTTGTCGTCGTGCGGGCCGACGTAGGTGAGCACCGGATAGCGCTCCTCAGGCGGAGTGAGGATGGTCGACATCTCGCGGATGCCCGCCAGGCTCATCTCCAGGGTGCGCGGGATCGGGGTGGCGCTCATGGTCAGCACGTCGACGTGGCTGCGCAGCGCCTTGATGTGTTCCTTGTGTTCGACGCCGAAGCGCTGCTCCTCGTCGACGATCACCAGGCCGAGGTCCTTCCAGCGGACGCCGGTCTGCAGCAGCCGGTGGGTGCCGATGACGATGTCGACGCTGCCGTCGGCCATCCCCTCCAACACTTGTCGGGACTCGGCGCCGTCGGTGAACCGGGACAGTCCCTTGACCGTGACGGGAAAGCCGGCCATCCGTTCGGCGAAGGTCTGCAGGTGCTGGTCGGCGAGCAGCGTGGTGGGCACCAGCACCGCAACCTGTTTGCCGTCCTGTACCGCCTTGAACGCCGCCCGCACGGCGATCTCGGTCTTGCCATAGCCGACGTCGCCGCAGATGACCCGGTCCATCGGGACGGGCTTCTCCATGTCCGCCTTGACCTCGCTGATGGCGGTCAGCTGGTCGACCGTCTCGGTGAAGCCGAAGGCGTCCTCCATCTCCGCCTGCCACGGGGTATCGGGGGCGAACGCGTGCCCGGGGGCTGCCTGCCGTTTGGCGTAGAGCGCCACCAGTTCGCCGGCGATCTCACGAACAGCCTTGCGCGCCTTGGTTTTCGTGTTGGCCCAGTCGCTGCCGCCCAGCCGGCTCAGGCTGGGCTGTTCACCGCCGACGTAGCGGGACAGCTGGTCAAGGGAGTCCATCGGGACGAACAGCTTGTCGGCCGCATGGCCTTTCTTGCCGGCGTACTCAAGCACGAGGTATTCGCGGCGCGCTCCGCCCACGGTGCGCTCCACCATCTCCACGAAGCGGCCGATCCCGTGCTGATCGTGGACCACCAGGTCGCCGGCCGTCAGCGCCAGCGGGTCGACGGTGTTGCGGCGACGGGCGGCCAGGCGCTTGCCCTCCGGGCCGGTGACACGGTTGCCGGTCAGGTCGGTCTCGGTGATCACCACCAACTGAGCACCCGGTACGACGATGCCGTTGTGCAATGGGCCCTTCAGCACGCCGACGACGCCGGGTTTGGGCGCCCGACCGGGCTCGAGGAGGCCCGCGGGGGTGTCGCGCTCGCCGAGTTGCTCGACCACCCGGTTCGCGGTGCCGGTGCCCGGTGCCACGACGACGCCCAGCCCGCCGGTCAGCACGTGGGCACGCAGCATCGCGAAGATCTCCTCGACGCCGGACTGCTGTCCGCGAGCCGACGGCGCCGCGCGCACGTCCAGCTCGACCGCATCCGGGGAGGACAACTGGCTGACCGTCCACCACGGATGGCCGCCGGACGTCGCCGCTTGCCGTACCTCGTCGAGTTCGCGGAAGCCCGAGCCACCCAGTTGCTCGACGTCGATGGGGGCGTCCCCACCGACGGCCGCCACCGACCAGGACGCCTCCAGGAACTCCCGGCCGGTCCGGATCAGGTCGGCCGATCGGGTGCGGATCTTCTCCGGGTCGCACAGCAGCAGTGGGGAGCCGGCCGGCAGGTGGTCGACGAGTGATCCCAGCGCGTGTGGGCGCAGCACCGGCTGCAGCGCCTCCATTCCGTCGACCGGTATGCCCTCGGCGATCTTGGCGAGCATCTCGGCGACGCTGCCGGTGACCCGGTTCTCGTCCCGCGGAATTCCGGCAGCCAATTGCGCTGCGCAGGAACGGACTTCGTCGTCCAGGAGTAATTCCCGGCAGGGCACGGCGATCACCGCCTGCACGTGCAGTTCCGGGATGGAGCGCTGATCGGCTACCGAGAACATCCGCATCTCGGTGATCTCGTCGCCCCAGAACTCGACGCGGACGGGATGTTCGGCGGTGGGCGGGAAGAGGTCGAGGATGCCGCCGCGCACCGCGAACTCGCCCCGCCGTCCGACCATGTCGACCCGGTTGTAGGCCAGTTCGGCCAGCCGCGCGACGAGGGCGTCGAAGTCGACCTCGGCGCCCATCCGCAGGGTGACCGGTTCGATGTCGGCCAGGTCGGCGGCCATCGGCTGCAGCAGCGAGCGCGCGGTGGTCACCACCACCCGCAGTGGCGGGCCGAGCACCGCGTCGTCGGGGCGGGCGAGGCGGCGCAGCAGCATCATCCGGGCGCCGACGGTGTCGACTCCGGGAGACAGCCGCTCGTGCGGCAGCGTCTCCCAGGACGGGAACAGCGCGACGGCGTCGCCGTAGACCCCGCGCAGTTCGGCGGTCAGGTCGTCGGCCTCGCGGCCGGTGGCCGTCACCACCAGCAGTGGGCCGCCGCGCGCCAGGGCGCAGGCGACGAACAACTGTGCGCTGGCCGGGCCGACGACCGCCAGGTGGTGCGGGCGTGGCCCAGCCTGTTCGATCAGTTCGCGGAACGGGGCCGCGGCGAGCGCGGTGTCGACCAGGCCGGCCAGTGGGGCCTGGACATGATGGCGCCCCGTCAAGATGGCAACACCCTCATGATGAGGAACAGTCTAGGCCTCTCAGACGGTCGTCCCGCCGGGGCCAAACGGATCGACCAGCGAAACGCTGCTCAGGCCTGCGGTGGCGTCGTACGTCGACCAGGTGGCGATGTCGAAGAGCGGGGTGAGGAACTTGAAGGAGACTTTGGTGCCCGAGGGGGAGGGCAGGGCCGAGTAGTAGGTGCCGAACCCGCTGTTGCCGAAGTGGACCAGATTGATCAGCGAGCCGACCGGCGGGACGTCCCCGGCAGCGGTGCCGGGGATGCCATCGGTGTCGCCGGTGACGAGGATCGCCTGGCTGTGGATCCCGAACATGTCCAGTTGGTTGGACACGTCGGCGTCGAAGCTTCCGCACTGAACACCGGCCGAGTCGTACACACCGAACTGCTGGTACCCCTGCACTTGAATCTCCCTGGGCGGCAACCCGTTCACCCCGGAAGGCAGCAGCGGGGAGATCGGCAGGTAGCTGTACCCCTTCCCGGCCGGCACCGGCGTGACGACCGGGAGCGCCGCGGCGTCGAGCCGATCGAGCGGGAATGTCCGGATGTTCCTCGTACGGTCGCCGTCCACGGAGATCAGCGACACCACGTCACCGGAGGGTGAGGGCAGCGAGGAGTACAGCACGTACTTGCTGTCGCTGCCCTCGTACATGACGTTGAACACCGAACCGACCGGCGGGACGTCCCCGGCCGTTGTCCCGGCGGTTCCGCCGGTGACCGCGGTGACCAGGATGGCCTGGGTATAGACACCCGCCACGTCTGTGGTGGGGGTGAGGACTCCCTCGAAACTCCCCACGGTGTTGCCCGACGGGTCGCGAACCTCGAAGACCTCACGGCCCTGAACGGTTGTGTAATACGGCAGGAATCCACTTGTGCCGGTGATGATTTCGCCGGCGGGCGAAGCGGGCGCGATGCTGTAACCGTTGCCCAGACGGACGGGCCGGTTGTCCACCGTGTGATCCGCGATGCCGTTGGCCGCATTGAACTTGAACGGAATCGGGATGTTGCCGAACGGCGTCAACAGCGCGAAGGCGACCACCCCTCCGGGTGACGCGGGAGTGGGGGGCATGGCCGAGTAGGACCACCCGAATCCGCCGATCAGGTGGAAGCTCGAGATCAGCGAACCGACCGGCGGTAACTGACCCGCTCCGGCGCCGACGTCGGTCCCGTCGTTCGCGGTGACGAGCAGTTCGACGTACTTGCTGCGGACGTTGAAGGGGCTTCCGGTACTCACCAGTGCGTCGAAGTTCCCGGCACTGGCCTTCGTGACGGGGTCCACGACGCTGTATTGCTGCTGCCCCTGCATCAGGGTGGGGCCGCCCGGCCAGTACGTCCACTGACCGTAGAACGAGGTGACCCGTTCGGTGGAGGACGGAACCAGCTGGTACCCGTTGAGGTCGAGGGTCTGGTTCAGCGTGGACTGGGTCGGACCCAGATACCCCGCGATCCCCGCCGTGCGAAGCCCGGCCTGCGCAACGCCCGTCACAGCCGAGGCGAACGACACCCACGCCGCCCGAAGGTCCGGTTTCGGCGGCATCGCGTCGGGGTTGACCGCCGATGCGTGCGGCGACGTCTGCGTCGTGCGCGCGTCGACGCCCATCGCCCGAGCGTGGCCCACGACCGGGGACGACCGGGGTGGCCGCGCCGCAGTCGCTCTGGCTGAAGTGGCGGTGGCGACCGATGCGGCCGCGGCGGAGACGTGCTGGTCCCCGATGGGGCGCTGCGCCGACGACCGGGCGGGGCGTGCCGGGCCGCGGGCCGGAGACCCGCTGACCGAGGCGCCCGGCGAGTCGCGGCCTGCGGAGTCCGCCGAGGCGATCGCGCATCCGGTGAACACCGCGGTCCCCACACCGACGGCGGCCGCCAGACCCGCGACCCGACCAACCCGACTCGGGTTCGTCATGCTCGTCCTCCCCACCGAATGCCCGTCCCCTGGACCCCGAAAAAAGCCTAGGCGATCAGTCGCCCTGCAGTTCGGGATCGGGCTCCAGGTGGCTCAGACCGTTCCACATCAGGTTCACCAGGTGTGCCGCCACGACCTCTTTCTTGGGCTCCCGCGCGTCGAGCCACCACTGGGCGGTCATCGACACCGACCCCACCAACGCCTGCGCGTACAGAGGTGCAAGCTCGGGGTCCAGTCCACGGCGGGCGAAGTCGCCGGCCAGGATCGATCCCACCTGATTCACGGCGTCGTTGAACAACGTCGAGTAGGTGGTGGGTGCCAGCGACGGCGGCGAGTCGCGGATGAGCACGCGGTAGCCGTCGGTGCGCTCCTCGATGTAGGCCAGCAGTGCCAGCGTCACGGCCTCCACCCGGGGCCGGTGCTTGTTGTTGGTCAAAGACGCGGTGACGCCGTCCAGCAGCGCGGACATCTCGCGGTCCACCACCACCGCGTAGAGGCCTTCCTTGCCGCCGAAGTGTTCATAGACCACCGGCTTGGAGACGTTCGCCCGCCTGGCGATGTCCTCGATGGCGGTGCCCTCGTAGCCGCGCTCGGCGAACAGCGAGCGGGCGATGTCGATCAGTTGGTGGCGCCGTTCACTGCCCGTCATACGGGCCCTCGGTGGGCGCGGAGGGCGGTCGGCAGTTGTCACGTAGGAAGCTTAGTGCGGCTGGCACTAAAGTCTTGGACGGACCGTTCGCCGTGGTGTAATTGGCAGCACCTCTGATTTTGGTTCAGATAGTTCAGGTTCGAGTCCTGGCGGCGAAGCTCTCGGCTCGACTGTGCGTTCCCGTACGGCCCGGTCGGCGTGTCGCGTACGAAACCGCACACTCAGGGAGACCCCATGACGACAAGCACCGATTCCGCCGTTCTGGTTCTGGCGGCTGGCGCGGGGACCCGGATGCGGTCGGACACCCCGAAGGTGCTGCACACCCTCGGCGGGCGCAGCATGCTCTCGCACGCACTGCACGCCGTCGCCAAGGTCGCGCCGCACCACCTGGTGGCCGTCCTGGGCAAAGACCGCGAACGGATCGCCCCCGTCGTGACCGATCTCGCGAGCGAGCTCGGCCGCCCCATCGAGATCGCCGTTCAGGACGAGCAACTCGGCACCGGGCACGCCGCGCTGTGCGGGTTGTCGGCACTGCCGGAGGAGTTCGACGGCACGGTCGTCATCACCTCCGGGGACATCCCGCTGCTCGACGCCGAGACGCTGGCCGATCTGATCACCGCCCACCGCGCCGAGCCGGCGGCGGTGACGGTGCTGACCACCACGGTGCCCGATGCCCGCGGATACGGCCGGATCCTGCGCACCCAGGACGGCGAGGTCATCGCGATCGTCGAGGAGGCCGACGCCACCCCGCAACAGCGCGCGATCCGCGAGATCAACGCCGGCATCTACGCCTTCGACATCGCCGCGCTGCGGTCGGCACTGAGCCGGCTGTCGTCCAACAACGCCCAGCACGAGCTCTACCTCACCGACGCCATTGCGATCGTGCGCGCCGACGGACAACTCGTGCACGCCAAGCACATCGACGACGCCGCGCTGGTCGCCGGGGTGAACGACCGCGTGCAACTGGCCGCCATGGGCGCGGAGTTGAACCGCCGGATCGTGGAGGCCCACCAACGGGCCGGGGTCACCGTGGTGGATCCCCTCAGCACCTGGATCGACGTCGAGGTGGAGATCGGCCGCGACACCGTGATCGCCCCGGGAACGCAGTTGCTGGGCGCCACCCGGATCGGCGGCCGCTGCGCGATCGGCCCGGACACCACCCTGACCGACGTGCGGGTGGGCGACGGCGCCCGCGTGGTCCGCACGCACGGCAGCGAGGCGGTCGTCGGCGACGGCGCCGACGTGGGACCGTTCACCTTCCTGCGGCCCGGCACCCACCTCGGTGCGCAGGGCAAGCTCGGCGCGTTCGTCGAGACCAAGAACGCCACGATCGGCACCGGGACCAAGGTGCCGCACCTGACCTACGTCGGCGACGCCGACATCGGTGAGCACAGCAACATAGGGGCCTCCAGCGTGTTCGTCAACTACGACGGCGAGCACAAGAACCGAACCACGGTGGGCTCGCATGTGCGCACCGGAAGCGACACCATGTTCGTCGCGCCCGTCACCGTGGGGGACGGCGCTTACACCGGTGCCGGCACGGTGCTGCGGGACGACGTTCCGCCCGGCGCGCTGGCGGTGTCGGCAGGGACCCAACGCATCATCGAGGACTGGGTGCTGCGCAACCGTCCGGACAGCGAGTCCGCCAGGGCGGCGGCCCGCGCCAAAGCAGACCGCGAGTCCGCCCCGCAGGCTTCAGCCGACTCGGGGACCGGCGACCCCGAACAGCGGTGACGGGGGCCCAACCCCGTACGATGACCGCGTATCAATCCCCGACCTAAGGCAGCGCTGTGGGCACCGAGTGGATGGACAACCGCAAGAACCTGATGCTCTTCTCGGGTCGGGCGCACCCTGAGCTTGCCGAGGAAGTCGCGAAGGAACTCGACATCAGCGTCACGGCGACGACTGCACGCGACTTCGCCAACGGCGAGATCTTCGTCCGGTTCGACGAGTCGGTGCGCGGCTCGGACGCCTTCGTCCTGCAGTCGACTCCGGCGCCGCTGAACAAGTGGTTGATGGAACAGCTGCTGATGATCGACGCGCTCAAGCGCGGCAGCGCCAAGCGGATCACCGCGATCATGCCGTTCTATCCGTACGCCCGGCAGGACAAGAAGCACCGCGGCCGCGAGCCGATCTCCGCGCGTCTGGTCGCCGATCTGCTCAAGACAGCCGGGGCGGACCGGATCGTCTCGGTCGACCTGCACACCGACCAGATCCAGGGCTTCTTCGACGGCCCCGTGGATCACATGCGCGCCCAGCCGCTGCTCACCGGCTACATCAGGGATAACTACGCGACCGAGGACATCGTGGTGGTCTCCCCGGACTCCGGCCGCGTGCGGGTGGCCGAGAAGTGGGCCGACTCCCTCGGCGGCTCGCCGCTGGCATTCATCCACAAGACCCGCGATCCGCGGGTGCCCAACCAGGTAGTGTCCAACCGCGTGGTGGGCGAGGTAGAGGGCAAAACCTGTGTGCTCACCGACGACATGATCGACACCGGCGGGACCATCGCCGGCGCGGTGAAGCTGCTGCGGGAGGACGGCGCCAAGGACGTCATCATCGCCGCCACCCACGGCGTGCTGTCCGACCCGGCCGCCGAGCGGTTGGCAGCGTGCGGAGCCCGCGAGGTCATCGTCACCAACACCCTGCCGATCGAGGAGTCCAAGCGCTTCCCGCAGCTGACCGTGCTGTCGATCGCCCCGCTGCTGTCCAGCACCATCCGTGCGGTATTCGAAAACGGTTCTGTCACAGGACTTTTCGATGGGGACGCGTAGCCGTTGAGGATGCTGCACCGGGTCACCGCGGTCGTCGTCGCGGCCATGACGGCGACGGCCTGCTCCGCGCACACCGCCGACTACACATCGTTGTTGCCGTCGAGTCCGTCGTCGACGACCGCGACCACCTCGGCGACGCCGACCCCGATCGCGCAGTACCTCGCCAGCGTCGGGGTGACAGGTCAACAGGTGCCGCTTGACAAGCTGACCAACCTGACCGTCACACTGCCCCGTCCGCCCGGCTGGACGAAGTACTCCAACCCCAACCTCTCCCCCGGCACCGAGGCGATCGCGAAGAACAACACCTATCCGACCGCATTGGTCATGGTCTTCAAACTCGCCGGCGACAACTTCGACGTGCCCGCCGCGATGGCCCACGCAAACGACGACGCGCTGTTGGCCAAGGACTTCACCCGGCTCAACTTCTCCAACAACGACTTCGATGGGTTCCCGTCGTCGATGATCGAGGGCTCCTACGACCACCTCGGCACCCGGCTGCACACCTACAACCGGGTTGTGATCCCGGTGGCGTCGGACTTCCAGCGCTACCTCGTGCAGTTCACCGTCACGACGCTGGCCGACCAGGCCGCCGCGGCGGCGCCGGACGTGCAGAAGATCATCGAGGGCTTCTCGGTGTCGGTGAAGTAGGCGTCGATCCGGCGTGGCCCGGCCGTCGCTCGCGTAGGTTCACCGCCATGAGTTGGACCGCCTCCGATCTCCCGTCATTCGCCGACCGCACCGTCGTCGTCACCGGCGCAAACAGCGGCCTGGGTCTGGTGACCGCCCGTGAACTGGCCCGCGCCGGCGCCCGGGTTATCCTCGCCTGCCGCAATGTGGACAAGGGCAACGCCGCCGCGGCCGACATGGTCGGCGACGTCGAGGTGCGCCGGCTGGACCTGCAGGAGCTGGCCTCGGTGCGCGACTTCGCCGAGGGGGTCTCTCTGGTCGACGTCCTGGTCAACAACGCCGGCATCATGGCGGTTCCGTACGCGCTGACGAAAGACGGGTTCGAGAGCCAGATCGGCACCAACCACCTCGGCCACTTCGCGCTGACCAATCTGTTGCTGCCCAAGATCACCGATCGCGTGGTGACGGTGTCCTCGATGATGCACTGGACCGGCGTGATCAGCCTCAGGGACCTCAACTGGAAGGCCCGGCCGTACTCGGCGTGGCTGGCGTACGGCCAGTCGAAGCTGGCCAATCTGCTCTTCACCAGCGAACTGCAGCGGCGATTGAGCGCGGCCGGTTCGACGGTCAAGGCGCACGCCGCCCACCCCGGCTACTCGGCCACCAACCTGCAGGGTCACACCGGAAACCGGTTCGGCACCCCGGTGTGGAACGCCGGCAACCGGCTGTTCGCCACCAGCGCGGAGTTCGGCGCCAATCCCACCCTGTACGCGGCGTCCCAAGACCTGCCGCCGGACAGCTTCATCGGCCCGAAGTTCGGGGCGCGCGGCCCGATCGGCCCGGTCGGCCGCAGCCCGCTGGCGCGCAGCGCCGGCACCGCCCGGGAGCTGTGGCGGCTCTCCGAGGAACTGACGGAAGTCGGATTTCCGCTGTAGCGGGGGAAGTCGGATTTCCGCTGTAGCGGGGGAAGTCGGATTTCCGCTGTAGCGGGGGAAGTCGGATTTCCGCTGTAGGTGGCCTGTCGGCTACCCTTGGTCCCGCGTCACGGCGAGGGTGGTCCGTCCACCGTTATCGGCGAGGCTTTCCGCGAACTCGGGCTTTCCGGGAGCGCATGCCCCCTTCGTCGTGCAGATACCACCGATGAAGGCAGGAGCATTCCCATGGCGAAAGGCGCCACCACCAACAAGCTCGACGTCGAGGTCCGCACCCGGACCGGCAAGGGCGCGTCGCGTCAGGCCCGCCGCGATGGCAAGGTCCCCGCGGTGCTCTACGGCCACGGCGCCGAACCGCAGCACATCAACCTCAACGCCCACGACTTCGCCGCGGTGCTGCGCAACTCCGGCACCAACGCGGTGCTGAGCCTGCAGATCAACGGCAAGGAGGAGCTGGCGCTGCCCAAGGCCATCACCATCCACCCGGTGCGCCGCAACCTCGAGCACATCGATCTGATCATCGTCAAGCGCGGCGAGAAGGTCACCGTCGAGGTGCCGGTGCACCTCGAGGGCGAGGCCGCCTCCGGGACGCTGGTGACCCAGGACGCCACCACCATCGAGATCGAGGCCGAGGCGCTGTCGATCCCGGAAGGCCTGACCGTGTCGATCGAGGACGCCGAGGAGGGCACCCAGATCCTCGCCGGCCAGGTCAGCCTTCCCTCCGGCGTCACCCTGGTCAGCGATCCGGAGATGCTGGTGGTCAACATCGTTGCCGCCCCGACCGAAGAGGATCTCGCCGAGGAGGGTTCCGGTGAAGAGGGCGAGGAGCCGGCCGCCGAGGCCGCAGCCGAGGGCGGCGAGGGCGAAGGCGAATCGGCCGAGGCCGAGTAAGCCGCCCTGGCCGAGGCACGAATGTCGTCAGTGGCCGAGCCACTCCTCATCGTCGGCCTTGGCAACCCCGGACCGGTGTACGCCAAGACCCGGCACAACATCGGGTTCATGGTCGCCGAACTGCTGGCGGCTCGGATGGGCGAGTCGTTCAAAGTGCACAAGAAGTCCGGCGCCGAGGTGGTGACCGGCCGTCTGGGCGGCCACCCGGTGGTACTCGCCAAACCGCGCACCTACATGAACGAGTCGGGGCGCCACGTCGGCCCGCTGGCGAAGTTCTACTCGGTGGCCGCGGGCAACGTGATCGTCATCCACGACGAACTCGACATCGACTTCGGCAAGGTCCGGCTGAAGCTGGGTGGCGGCGAAGGCGGCCACAACGGCCTGCGCTCGATCGCCAACTCGCTGGGCACCAAGGATTTTCAGCGGGTCCGCATCGGGATCGGCCGTCCGCCTGGGCGCAAGGACCCGGCGACGTTCGTCCTGGAGCCGTTCACCGCGGCCGAGCGGGCCGAGGTACCGACGCTGTGCGAGTTGGCCGCCGACGCCACCGAGCTGCTGGTGGAGCAGGGGCTGGAGCCGGCGCAGAACCAGGTGCACGCCTGGTAGACGCCTATCAGTTGACCAGCGTCACCGACGTCGAGCGGCGCAGCTTGCCCGACGGAGTCTTCGGGATCGTGCCGGGGCCGAGCACCACGACGTTGCGCGGCCGCACGCCGACCTCGGCGACCACCTCGTGGGCCACCTGATGCTCGAGGCGGCGGCACTCAGCCGCGTCCTCCCAGGCGTTGGATTCCACGGCCACCGCGAAGGTTTCGCGGGAGTGCCCGGCATCGAGGCGGACGGCCACGGCGCACCCGGGGCGCACACCCTCGACGCGGCCGGCGGCCCGTTCGATGTCGGTCGGGTAGATGTTGCGGCCGGCCATGATGATGACGTCCTTGACCCGGCCGCAGACCACGACGTGTCCCTCCTCGGTGAGGTAGCCGAGGTCGCCGGTGTCGTACCAGCCGTTCTCGTCCTGGGCCGCGACGAATCCGCCCATGGTCAGATAGCCCGGCGTCAGGGACTCCCCGCGGAGTTCGATGACGCCCACGCCGCGAGCCGGCAACACGTTGCCGTCCTCGTCGACGATGCGGGCCTCGAGATCCTGCAGCAGCGGGCCGAGAGTGGCCAGCCGGCGGACGTTGCCCTTGCTCGCGGGCACTGCCCGGCGCAGCGCGGCCAGCAAGTCGGCGTCGACCTCGTCGACCACCAGACCGGCACCGCACTTGGAGAACGACACCGCCAGCGTCGTCTCGGCCATGCCGTAGGCCGGGAGGATCGCGTCGGGCCGCAGGCCGAACGGCTTGCCGGCGTCGATCAGGTCTTCGACGTCGGCGGGCTCCACCGGCTCGGCGCCCGACAGCGCGAAACGCAGTGTGGACAAATCGAATTCGCCGGGCTTGGCCTGCCGGCGCAACCTCTTGGCAAACAGCGCATAGGCGAAGTTGGGCGCCGCGGTCATGGTGCCCTTGTACTTGTCGATGAGCTTGGCCCACAGCAGGGTGTCGCGGAGGAAGTCCAGCGGGGTGACCTTGACCAGTTCCGCGCCGAAGTACATCGGGATCGTGAGAAAGCCGACCATGCCCATGTCGTGGAAGCAGGGCAGCCAGCTGACCATGACGTCTTTGTCGACGTTGTACTCGGCCCCGATGAACATCGCCTCGGCGTTGGAGTAGATGTTGCGGTGGGTGATGATCACCGCTTTGGGGGATCCGGTCGAGCCGGACGTCAACTGCATCAGTGCGACGTCGTCCTCGCCGGTCTCGACCGGGTCGATCGGTTCGGCGGTCAGCAAGTCCTGCACGGTCAGCACCTTCACGCCGCGCTCCTCGAGGACCGGCGCGGCGGCCAGGAACGGGTCGGAGATGACGACGGCCTGGGCCTCGATCATGTCGATCACGTTGGTGGTGTCCTGCGCCCATAGCACGAGGTCGGTGCGCGGGGTCGGCTGGTGCAGCATGGTCAGGCTCGCCCCGCGCATCCACAGCGCCTGGGCTGTCGGGGCGATCTCGACCGGCGCACCGGCCAGGACGCCGACGGCGTCGCCCGGCCCCACGCCGGCCGCCGCCAGACCGCCGGCGATGCGCCGCGCCTGCTCGTGGACCTCGGCCCACGTATGCCGCACCGGGTCGCTCGGCTCGCCCGTGACCATGCCCTTCGGGCTGGTGCGGGCGTTGTGGAACATCTTGTCGGTGAATCGGCTCACGGCGACCTCCTCGGGTTCCGGTGCGGCGTCGTCGGCGCAAACAACCCGGCCTAATGCTCCGCCCATCGGGGCCACGACGCCTAGGCGGCGCGCCCGCCGATCATCTTAAACTTTCCTTAAGTTTCGGGCTAGTTGCCCCCGATGATTCGCCCCGCGTGTCGTCTGTCCTTTCGGGGCGAGGCGCGCCCTGCCCGGATGGGACTGCTGCGCCGCCGCGGCGCCGGAAACCGGAGCCGTTCTCCACCGAGCCGAGACACGCACCACAGTCCGCCACCGCGGAATCTCGCCAGCAGATGCCAGGCAGGACGAAGCAGTCAGCCCCGTCCGGGGGTCGGCACCACCCGCGCCCCGTGCACCGGACCACTGGCCACCCGGACGGTCCGACAGACGCCGGCCCCCGCCAGTTCGCTGCCGACCGCGATCGCGGCCTCGGCCGAGGCGCACAGAAATGCACAGGTGGGACCGGAGCCCGACACGATTCCGGCCAGCGCCCCAGCCTCCGTCCCGGCCCGAAGTGTGCGGCGGAGGTTCGGTTCCAGGCTGACAGCCGCGGGTTGCAGGTCATTGCCCAGCAGCGGAGCCAGCGCGTACGGGTCACCGGAGGAAAGCGCCGTGAGCAACGGTTCGGGATCCTCCAGCCGCGGTGGGGACCCACCCGCCCGAAGCCGGTCGATCTCGGCGTACACCGCAGCCGTCGACAGCCCACTGTTCCCGAAGGCCAGAACCCAGTGAAAGGTGTTGCGCGACAGCACCGTTGCCAGTTCCTCACCGCGGCCGGTGCCCAGCGCGGTGCCGCCGTGCAGGGCGAACGGGACGTCGCTGCCCAACTCGGCGGCCATCGCGTGCAGATCGCGGCGGGGCACCCCGAGTTCCCAGAGCGCGTTCATTCCCACCAGGACGGCCGCCGCGTCCGCGCTGCCCCCGGCCATGCCGCCGGCGACCGGGATGGACTTGTCGATGGTGATCTCCACATCCGGTGCGCGGCCCACGTGCTCGGCCATCAGTTCAGCCGCCTGCCAGGCCAGGTTGCGCCCGTCGAGGGGGATCTCGCCCGACCCCTCACCGACCATCTGCAGCGAGAGCAGGTCCGCGGTGCGCAGGGTCACCTCGTCCGACAGCGAGACGGCGTGGAAGACCGTCGTCAGTTCGTGGTAGCCGTCGCCGCGTCGGTCACCAACACCCAGGAAGAGATTCACCTTGCCCGGAACCCGGACCGTCACCGACCCGGTCGTCACCCATTCCGCAGCGGTATTGCCGTTGGTGTTGGGCACGGCACGAGGGTAGCGGCTGGTTGGCGCGGCCGGTTAGTGCGCGTCCGCCGGCTGAGGAGTCTGGGTGGCTGCGGTCCCGGAGCGCTGCAGCAGGCGCACGAAGTCCGCCACGGTCAGGGTCTCGCCGCGACGGGCCGGGTCGATGCTGGCCGACAGCAGCCGCGAGGCGGACTCGTTGCCGGATCCGGCCCACTCCAGGAAAGCGTTGCGCACCGTCTTGCGGCGCTGGGCGAATGCGATGTCGACGAGATCGAAGACCTGCTGGCGGAAGGCGTCGTCCTGGGGCCACGACGTGGTCTCGTAGCGATCGACACGCACCAGACCGGAGTACACCCGGGGAATCGGCCAGAACACCGTCGGAGACACCATCCCGTAGCGGCGGACGGTGCCGAAGAAGCGGATCTTCACGCTGGGGACGCCGTACTCCTTGCCACCGGGCTCCGCGGCCAGCCGCTCGGCGACCTCGGACTGCACCATCACCGTGGCCGTCCGGATGGTCGGGAACTCGGAGAACAGGTGGAGTAGCGCCGGAACGGCGATGTTGTAGGGCAGGTTGGCCACCACGGCGGTGGGCTGCTCGGTCAGGTCCGAACGGCGCAGCGTCAGTACGTCGTGGTTGACGACGGTGAGCCGGTGGATCTCGCTGTGCGAGTGCTCGGCGATGGTCTTGGGCAGCCGGCTCGCGAGCAGCGGATCGATTTCGACGGCGGTGACGGCCGCGCCGCGATCCAGCAGTGCCAGCGTCAGCGAGCCCATGCCGGGTCCGACCTCGAGGACGTGGTCGCTCTTGCTGATGCCGGAGGAGGACACGATGCGGCGCAAGGTGTTCGCGTCATGGACAAAGTTCTGCCCCAGCGCTTTCCGGGGCCGGAAATCCAGCTCCCTGGCGATGTTCCGGATCTCCGTGCGGGTCAGTAGCCGGATTGTCATGATCACCCTCCACCGCAAACGGGCCAGGCTCCCCAGCCTTGCCGCGCCCGTGTCACTTCAGCGATCGCGATCTGTTCTTCCCTGGTAGCCAAATCGGCCCTTTCAGCGTAACGCAGACCCCCGTTGCGCTCCCAGGTGTTCTGGTCGAACTGTAAACCGCCGAAATACCCGTTTCCGGTGTTGATGGCCCAATTGCCGCTCGACTCACAGCTCGCGATGGCGTCCCAGCGGGCGCCGTTGGTGACCTCGGGCACGGCGGTTCCGGGCTTTGTTCCGACCCGCAGCACCGCTTGGCGGGCCGGGGTGATGACGGTATTGGCAACGGGCAGTCGCCCGGTCTCGGCGCCGTTGACGCGTGCCACAGCAAAAATCACGTCTTGCTCGCCGGGTGCGCCAGGATCGTCGATCACCTGCCGGCCTTCGTTCATGGTCGGGTCCTCGATGCGCCGGGCGGGCGGCTCCAAGGGCAGCCGCTGGGTGACCTTGTCGACGCGCATTCGGGTGACCGTGATCCGCATGCCGTCGACTACGGGCGCCGAAGCCGCCGGCACGCTGCTGTCGCTCTGCAGCAGCGGCACCCCCGCATCGGCCAGCAGCGTGCCCACGTCGGGGGCAGCGACGCGAACAGTGCTGACCGCGCCACCACCGTCTCCGGCCGGATTGACGGCACCGCCGTCCCCGGCCGGATTGACGGCACCGCCGTCGACGATCTGGACGGTCTTGGCGCTGACCACCGGAAGCGCCATCCCGGCCAGCGGCACCCGGCTGCCGCGCGAGGCCGCAGCCGGAGCGGTGTCGGTCAGTTTGAGTTGGGCCAGTGCCTGATCGACGGTGGCCGCGGTGGTCCACACCTGCCGGGAGCCCTGCCCGTCCAGCGAGATCTGCAGCGGCCGGCCGCGGTGCAGCACGATCGTGGCGTCGTCGCCGACGCGGCTGCGGGCGTCCGGGGAAACCTCGTCGCGGTCACCGATCGCGAAGCCGTTCTCCTCGACGATGTCGGCCACCCGGGACTTCATCGTCGTCACCGTCATCGCGGTGCCGTCGACGTCGAGGGTGACGGTCTTGCGGGAGTCGATCGCGATCGCTCCGGCCCCGGCCAGGGTGATCAGCAGTGCCCCGAGGGTGAGGCGCATGGCCGGTGACGACGACTGTTGAAGTCTCGTCAGCACGTTCATGCAATTCCTTTCGGCGTATGGAAAACATAGATTTCCTACGGTCACAGAAAGGTAACGAGGTCGGGCGATCCCGGCAACCCTTCTGCGTCGATCTCAGCCGATCCTTAGTCGAATCCGTAGATCCGGCGGGCTGTCGCCGCCGAATCCGCGGCGACCTCCTCGGCGGGACGGTCCAGCAGCTCTGCCAGGGCGCGCACGGTGTAGGGCAGGCAGTACGGCTCGTTGGGCGCACCACGGAACGGGTGCGGAGTGAGGAACGGCGCGTCGGTCTCCACCAGCAGCTGCGCGGCCGGGATCAGTGCGGCCGCCTCGCGAACGTCGTGGGCGTTTTTGAAGCTGACCGTGCCGGACAGGCTGAGCACCCAGCCGGCGTCCAGGCAGGTTCGGGCCATCTGCGGTCCGGAGGAGAAACAGTGGAAGATCACCGTCTCCGGTGCGCCCTCCGCACGCAGCACCTCGAGGACCTCGGCGTCGGCGTCCCGGTTGTGAATCATCAGCGGCTTACCGGTCCGCTTGGCCAGGTCGATATGCCAGGCGAAGGCCTCGCGCTGGACGTCGGGTTCGGCGCAGCCGTCGATCTTGCCCGGCCAGTACAGGTCCATGCCGGTCTCGCCGACGGCGACAACGCGGGGTTGTTGGGCAAGCCGCTCGATCTCGGCGCGCGCCTCGTCCGTCAGCGCGCCGGCCCGCGTCGGATGCAACGCCACCGCGCCATAGACCCGCCCGTCCCACTCCGAGGCCCCGGCGACCCAGCGTGCAGACGCCAGATCGTCGGCGATCGTCACCATCGCCTGCACGCCGACCGACTCGGCGCGGTCGGCAATGGCGCGGACGTCGTCGACGGTGCGGGCGCCGCAGGCGTCGAGGTGGGTGTGGGCGTCGACCAGTGGCGCCAACGGCGCGGGGGGCGGCGGTGCCGGACGCTTACTCACGCCCACACCATAAGGTGACAGCTGACATGAGCCAGCCGCCCTTCTATGTGACGACCGCGATCGCCTACCCCAACGGCGCACCGCACGTCGGGCACGCCTACGAGTACATCGCCACCGACGCGATCGCGCGGTTCAAGCGGCTCGACGGGTTCGACGTTCGGTTCCTCACCGGGACCGACGAGCACGGTCTGAAGATGGCGCAGACCGCCGCAGCCGAGGGCATCCCGACGGCTGACTTCGCCCGCCGCAACTCCGACGCGTTCCAGCGCCTGCAGGAGATGCTGAACATCTCCTTCGACCGGTTCATCCGGACCACGGATCCGGACCACTACGCGGCGTCGACGGCGATCTGGCAGCGGATGGCGGACAACGGCGACATCTACCTGGACTCCTACTCCGGCTGGTATTCGGTACGCGACGAACGGTTCTTCACCGAGGCAGAGACGACCGTCGGCGACGACGGAACCCGGGTGGCCAGCGAGACCGGTACCCCGGTCACCTGGACCGAGGAACAGACGTATTTCTTCCGGTTGTCGGCCTACGCGGAGAAGCTGCTCGCGCACTACGCCGAGAACCCGGACTTCATCGCCCCCGAGGTCCGCCGCAACGAGGTGGTCAGCTTCGTCTCCGGCGGCCTGCGGGACCTGTCGATCTCCCGGACGTCCTTCGACTGGGGTGTCCCGGTGCCCGGCGATCCGTCTCACGTGATGTACGTGTGGGTCGACGCACTGACCAACTACCTCACCGGCGTCGGCTTTCCGGACACCGAATCGGCCGAATCGGCTCTCTACCAACGATATTGGCCAGCCGATCTGCACATGATCGGTAAGGACATCATCCGGTTCCACACGGTGTACTGGCCGGCGTTTCTCATGTCGGCGGGAATCCCGTTGCCGCGAAGGGTTTTCGCGCACGGCTTCCTGTACAACCGCGGCGAGAAGATGAGCAAGTCGATCGGAAACGTCGTCGATCCGGTGGCACTGGTGGAGACCTTCGGTGTCGACCAGGTGCGCTACTTCCTGCTGCGCGAGGTGCCGTTCGGCCAGGACGGCAGCTACAGCGAGGACGGCATCATCGGCCGGATCAACGCCGACCTCGCCAACGAATTCGGCAATCTGGCGCAGCGCTCACTGTCGATGGTCAACAAGAACCTCGGCGGCGTGGTCCCCGAGCCCGACGAGTTCAGCGCCGAGGACACCGTACTGCTGGATCTTGCCGACGGGCTGCTGCCGCGGGTGCGAGCCGCCTTCGACGAGCAGGCGATGCACCAAGGGCTGGAGGCGATCTGGCTGATGCTCGGAGCGGCCAACCGCTACTTCTCCGCCCAGGAACCGTGGGTGCTGCGCAAGTCGCAATCCGAGGCGGATCAGGCGCGGTTCCGCACGGTGCTGTACGTGACGCTCGAGGCGGTGCGGATCGCCGCGGTGCTGGTGCAGCCGGTGATGCCGGAATCGGCGGCCAAGCTGCTCGATCTGCTGGGGCAGGCCGCCGACGCGCGGGACTTCGCCGCGCTGGCGACCCCGCTGGCGCCCGGCACATCACTGCCCGCACCCATCGGGGTGTTTCCCCGCTACGAACCCCCCGCTCCCTAGCCGCGGGCACCGCCAGGGGCATGTGACCTGGATCACGTAGCGTCACATTCCGGGCACGTGCGGTGTCTAGAGGTCGAACGGTTCCACCGACCTCGAAGGAGAGATGTGATGACTGAGCAGAACACCCGCGTCGTCGTGATCGGCGGCGGATACGCCGGCGTGATCGCAGCCAACCATCTGCGACTGGCTCCCCGCCTCGACGTCACGCTGGTCAATCCGAGGCCGCGTTTCGTCGAACGCATTCGGCTCCATCAATTCATCACGGGGTCCGACGACGCGGTCGTGGACTACGCCGAGATCCTCGGGCCGGACATCACACTGGTCACCGACGCGGCCACCCGTATCGACACCGCCACCCGGCAGGTGCACCTGCGCGACGGAGTGTCGCTGCCCTACGACTACCTGATCTATTCCGTGGGCAGCGACGCCGGCAGCCCGACTGTCCCCGGCGCCGATGAATTCGCTTATTCCGTAACTGGTTTCGAGGAGGCGACCCGGTTGGCTGCCGTCCTCGCGGAGTTGCCCGACGGCGCGCCGGTCTGCGTGGTCGGCGCCGGACCCACGGGCCTTGAGACCGCAGCCGAACTGGCCGAACAAGGACGCGCGGTGACGCTCGTCTGCGGACTCGCCCTGGGCCCGTATCTCAGCGCATCCGGGCGCCGTTCGGTGTCCCGCCGGCTGCGGCGTCTGGGTGTCCGGATCGCCGAGGGTCCCGGCGCCACGGTCGTCGCGGTGGCAGCCGAGGCCGTCACCCTTGCCGACGCCCGGGTGCTGCCGAGCGCGGTGACGATCTGGACCGCCGGGTTCGGCGTCCCGGATCTGGCCACGCGGTCGGGCTTGCGCACCGACGCGATCGGCCGGCTGCTCACCGACGAGACGCTCACCAGCCTCGACGACCCGCGCATCGTGGCGGCCGGCGATGCGGCGGCACCATCGGGAATGCCACTGCGGATGAGCTGCCAGGCCGCGATTCCGTTGGGCGCTCAGGCCGCGAACACCGTGCTGGCCCGCGTCGCGGGCGAGACGCCTGCAGCGATCGATCAGGCCTTCACCGGCCAGTGCATCAGCCTGGGACGCGGCGCCGGCATCGTCCAACTCGCACACCGCGACGACACCGCTCTGCCGATGTGTCTCGGCGGCCGGGCCGCAGCCGTGGTGAAGGAGGCGCTGTGCAAGTACACGGTTGGCACCCTGCGCCGGGAGGCCCGCAAGCCGGGCTCGGTGTTCTGGCTCAAGGGCGGACGCCGGGACGTCGCCGACGCGTTGAGCGTGCCATGACCGCGATCGACGACCACACCGAGCGGTTCACCCTCTTGCGGCCGCTGCTGTTCACGATCGCCTACGAGATCCTCGGCTCGGCGACCGACGCCGACGACGTGCTGCAGGAGAGCTACCTGAGATGGGCCGAGGCCGACCTGTCCACGGTGCGCGACACCAAGGCCTATCTGGCCCAGCTGGTGACCCGGCAGGCTCTCAATACGCTGCGGACGCAGATGCGCAGACGGGAGGAGTACGTTGGCCCGTGGCTGCCCGAGCCGCTCCTGCTCGACGAGCGCGACGGCGCCTCCGATGTGGTGCTTGCCGAGTCTGTTTCAGTCGCGATGTTGGTCGTGCTCGAGACGCTGAGCCCGGATGAACGGGCCGTCTTCGTCTTGCGTGAGGTGTTCGGCTTCAGCCATGACGACATCGCCTCCGCCGTCGGCAAATCCTCGGTGGCGGTGCGCCAGATGGCACACCGTGCCCGCCGGCACGTCCAAGCCCGGCGTAGACGTTTCGATCGAGTGGACGCCCGCCAGTCCGAGCGGATCACCACCGAGTTCCTGAGCGCCGCGATCACCGGCGATCTCGAGGGTTTGATGTCGATGCTGGCCCCCGACGTGGTGTTCACCGCCGACAGCGACGGCAAGGTGAGCGCCGCGCGGCGTCCGGTGCTGGGCGCGGAGAAGGTCGCCAGGCTCGTGATCGGGCTGATGACCCGCGCCGGTGCCGAATACCGCCTGGAGCTCACCACCTGCAACGGTGCGCCGGCGATGATCGCGTACCGCCACGACCGGCCCGACAGCGTGTTCACCATCGAGTTGTCCGGCGGCCGCATCAGCCACTTCTACGTGATCCGCAACCCCGTGAAGCTGGCGGCGGCAACGGTCGCCCGGCAGATCAGCCGGTAGGGCAAGCTTGTCCGATGCGGACCGAGCGGCTGGGGAACCTGGGCTCCGCCGCCGACGTCCTGCGCCGAGTCGACGCCGGCGCACGGGCGGAGGGTCTGCCGCCGCCGGCCGCACTCGTCGGTGAGTGGTTCGGCTCGCACGCTGTGATCGCGCCGACGGTGGACCTCCGTCCGGTGCGGCAGACCGAGGTTTTCGACGTCCGCCCGGGCGACGGCACCGAAGCTGTAGGCGGCGGCTGGATCGGCTACCTCTCCTATCCGGACCCCGGCGCCGACGACGCGCCACCCCGCATTCCGGAAGCAGCCGGGGGGTGGACGGATTGCGTGCTGCGCCTGGACCGGGACGGCGCATGGTGGTTCGAAAGCCTCTCCGGCGCAATGGTTCCCGCCTGGGTCGACGCGGCGCTGAAGGCCGGAACGGTCGCCGGCCACTGTGACATCGCCTGGGAGATGCCCGATGAGCAGTCGCACCGCGCAGGCGTGCTGTCCTGCCTGGCGGCGATCGGTGCCGGTGAGGTGTATCAGGCGTGCGTGTGCACCCAATTCTTCGGTGCGACAACCGGTTCGCCGCTGCAGTTCTTCGCCGACGCCGTGGGTCGCACCGCGCCGGCCCGGGCGGCGTTCGTGGCCGGGGACTGGGGTGCGGTGGCGTCACTGTCGCCCGAATTGTTCCTCCGCCGGGTCGGCGACGAGGTGAGTTCCAGTCCGATCAAGGGCACCCTGCCCCTGGATGCCGACCCCGCGGATTTGCTGGCTTCGGCCAAGGACGTGGCCGAGAACATCATGATCGTCGACCTGGTTCGCCACGACCTCGGACGCGTCGCCCGCACCGGCTCGGTCACCGTGCCGGAACTGCTCACCGTGCGGCCTGCGCCCGGGGTGTGGCATCTGGTGTCGACCGTGTCGGCTCAGGTTCCCGCCGACCTGCCGGCCGCCGAACTGCTGGCCGCCACCTTCCCGCCCGCGTCGGTCACCGGAACGCCCAAAGACCGCGCACGGCAATTGCTTTCGCTGTGGGAGCCGCGTCGGCGGGGCGTCTACTGCGGCACGGTGGGGCTGGCCTCGCCGGTGGCCGGGTGGGAACTCAACGTCGCGATCCGCACCGTGGAGTTCGATCCCGAGGGACGGGCGGTGCTCGGCGTCGGCGGCGGCATCACCGCCGACTCCAACCCCGACGCCGAATGGCAGGAATGTCTGCACAAGGCCGCGCCCATCGTGGCGGTTCTCTCTCAGGAATCCCGCGAACGCAGCACCGCGTCGTAGAGTTCGCGCCGCGACGGCGCGCCGGGACGCGCGTGGACCACCGTCGCGCAGGCGTCCTTGACCCGCATCCCGCCCTCGACGAGCACACCGACCTCGGCCACCAAGGACGCCAGGTCCACCCGGGGCGTGGCCCCGGCGAGGACGACGGTGATCTCCCCCAGCACGCCCCCGGCGGCCCAGTCCGCGAGCTCCCCGAGCGTCCCGCGCCGGATCTCCTCGTGGGTCTTGGTGAGTTCCCGGCACACGACGGCGCGCCGTGCCGCGCCGAGCTCGCCGACGGCGTCGCCCAGGGTGTCGGCGAGGCGCCGCGGTGACTCGAAGAACACCACCGTGCGGGGTTCGGCGGCCAGGCCGGCCAGCCACGTCCGCCGGGCCGACTGCTTGCGCGGCGCGAAGCCCTCGAAGCAGAACCGGTCCGACGGCAGGCCGGAGACGGCCAGCGCGGTGGTCACCGCCGAGGGACCGGGTAGGCAGGACACCGGCAACCCCGCCTCGACGCATGACGCAACCATCCGGTAGCCGGGGTCGTTGATCAGTGGCATGCCGGCGTCGCTGACCAGCAGCACCGTCGCGCCCGCGGCGATCTCCGCGACCAGCGGGCCGACTCGGGCCGTCTCGTTCTGGTCGAACAGGCTGATCACCCGGCCGCGGATGGTCGCCCCGAGCGACGTGGCCAGGGTGCGGACGCGGCGGGTGTCTTCGGCGGCGATGACGTCGGCGGTCGACAAAGCGTCGATCAGGCGTTTCGAGGCGTCAGCCGGTTGACCCAACGGCGTCGCGCCCAGGAGTAGACGGCCTCGTCCAACCCCCGGGTCGCTGCGCTCCTGCCCACCGGTCGTCACAGCTGTCAGCCTACGATTGCAGCAATGACCATCACGGCTGACGACCTCGAGGCGCATTCGCGATCCGTACCCGTCATCAGCCCCGGACCGCTGATTCCGGCGGCCGACTTCGGGCCCACCGACCGGGCATCGGGCTGGGCGGCCACCGTGGTCATCGGCTCCCTCGCCGCGCTGACCCGGTTCATGAACCTCGGTTTCCCGACCGATGCGGGTACCCCGATCTTCGACGAGAAGCATTACGCCCCGCAGGCCTGGCAGCTGTTGCACAACTTCGGCGTCGAGGACAACCCAGGCTTCGGACTGGTGGTGCACCCTCCGCTGGGCAAGCAGCTGATCGCCGTCGGCGAGGTGATGTTCGGCTACACCGGGCTGGGCTGGCGGCTGATGGCTGCGGTGTTCGGGGTGGCCCTGGCGGTGCTGGTGACCCGCATCGTCCGGCGGATCAGCCGCTCCACCCTGGTGGGCGCCATGGCCGGGCTGCTCGTCGTCGCCGACGGGGTCAGCTTCGTGGCCAGCCGCACCGCACTGCTCGACATCTTCATGACGGTGTTCGTGGTGGCCGCGTTCGGCGCGCTGATGGTCGATCGCGACCAGGTCCGGATGCGCCTGCAGAACGCATGGCTCGAAGACCGCATCGACGAAACCCCATGGGGCCCAAGGCTTGGTGTGCGGTGGTGGCGGTTCGGCGCCGGAGTGCTGCTGGGCCTGTCCTGCGCGACGAAATGGTCGGGCCTGTACTACGTGATTTTCTTCGGCCTGATGTCGCTGGGCCTGGACGTCGCGGCCCGGCGGGCCTACCGGGTGCAGCGGCCCTGGGCGGGGGTGCTGCGTCGGGATGCCGGGCCGGCGGCCTACGTCTTCGGCGTGATCCCGCCGGCGTTGTATCTGCTGTCGTACTGGGCGTGGTTCGCCTCGGAGACGGCCGTCAACCGTTACGAGGTCGGGCAGTCGATCGGCGAGCGGCAGTGGTGGCAGCCGCCGGATGCCATCCGCTCGCTGTGGCACTACACCTACAAGGCGTTCCACTTCCATTCCACGCTGACCAACTCCGCGGGCAACCACCACCCTTGGGAGTCCAAGCCGTGGACGTGGCCGATGTCGTTACGGCCGGTGCTGTACGCGATCGACAACAACGACGTGCCCGGCTGCGGTGCGTCGTCCTGCGTCAAGGCGGTGCTGCTGGTCGGGACGCCGACGATGTGGTTCATCGCGGTGCCGGTGCTGCTGTACGCCGCGTGGCGGGCCGTGGTCCGCAGGGACTGGCGCTACGCGGTGGTACTGGTGGGATATCTGGCCGGCTGGCTGCCCTGGCTGGCGAACATCGACCGGCAGATGTACTTCTTCTACGCGGTGCCGCTGGCGCCGTTCCTGATGATGGCGATCGCCCTGATCCTCGGCGACATCCTCTATCAGCCCAACGTCAACGCTGAGCGTCGAACGCTCGGTGTGCTGGTGGTGTGCTTCTACCTCGCGCTGGCGATCACCAACTTCGCCTGGCTGTTCCCGGTGCTGACCGGCGTCCCGGTGTCCCAGTCCACGTGGAACCTGGAGATGTGGCTGCCGAGCTGGCGATAGGCCGCTATTTGCGCCCGGCGCCGGAGAGCGCGGTCTGCACCGCCGGGGTCACCAGCCGGACGACCTCGTCCTCGGAGGCCGACGCCAGCGGCTCCATGTTCATCACGTAGCGGGTGGTGGCCACGCCGACCACATAGGAGGTGGCGAGGGTCACCCGCATCCGGGCATCAGGCACCCCGAGCACACCGGCGACCCGGTCGATGATCAAAGACTCGAGGAATTCCCGAAGCGAGGCAGCGACTTTCGCGGCTTCGACACCGTCGCGGACCATCAGCGCGATCTGCTCACGGGTCTCCTTCTCGGAGAGCATCTTCAACGTGGTGCGCACCAAGCGCTCGGCCAGGCCCTCGACACCCGGCGCCAGGATCGCCGTGATGGCCGACACCGGGTCGAACGGCAGTTTGAGCACTGCGGCGAAGAGTTCGTCGCGGTTCTTGTAATAGCGCTTGACCATGTCGGGCGCCACACCGGCGGCGGTGGCCACGCCTTTGATGGTGACGTCGAAGTAGCCCTGCCGCGCGTACACCCCCCGGGCGGCATCGAGCACCAGCCGCTTGACGTCGTCAGGATTCTTGGGCAGGTCGGTCGCCATAGGTTTCATTGTCCCCACATCAGGTCGTTTGCATTCGCACATCTACAGCGGGTCACGCGCCACCGGGCACGACATGCACCTCGGTCCGCCCCGTCCGGTGCCCAGTTCGGCCTCGGCGATGGGCAGCACCTCGACGCCGGCCGCGGTCAGCCGGTCATTGGTCTCGGTGTTGCGCTCGTAGGCAACCACCACGCCCGGCGCCAGCGCCAGGGTGTTGTTGCCGTCGTCCCACTGTTCGCGCTCGGCGGTCACCGGGTCCAGGCCGGTGTCGATGACCCGCAACCGGTCTATCCCCATCGCCGCCGCGGCGGCTGCGACGAACGGCTGTTCATCGAGGATCCGCACCCCGCCCAGCCGCCGGGTCATGGTGAATGCCGACAGCGAGTGCCGCACCGCCGGATACATCACCACCGAGTCGACGTCGACCATCGTGCACACGGTGTCCAGGTGCATGGTGGCCCGCTCCTGGGCGATCGGGACGGCCAGGACGGTGTGCGCCAGGTCATCGTCGAACAGGCTGCGCGCCAAAGCCTCCGCCCCCGCTGGAGTGGTTCGCTCCCCCACGCCCACGGCAAGCACGCCGGGCGCGAGCAGCAACACGTCGCCGCCTTCCACCGGAGCGGTGTGCGACTCGTAGGCGCGCCGCACCCCGAGGAACCGGGGATGGTGGGCGTAGATCAGGTCGGTCAACGAGGTTTCACGACTGCGGGCCGGCAGGGCCAGCGAGGTGATGGCGAACCGGGGACCGATCCAGAACGAGGAGTCCCTGGTGAACATCAGGTTCGGCAGCGGCGGGATGACGAAGTCACCGCCATGGTGCATGCGGCGCACCAGCGATGTCTCCGCGGCGCTCTCGGCGGCGGCGCCGAACTCGGTGAATGTCATTCCGGCCATCAGGACGTCGGCCAGGTCGGCAGCCTCCAGCGAGCGCAGGTAGGCCGAAAGCTCTTGGGAGAGATACGGTCCCAGCCGGCGACCGTCCACCGCGGCGGCGATGCCCTGGATGCGGGCGGCGCCGCTGGCCAGCGCCTCGGTGAGCAGGTCGGCCAGCAGCAGGACCTCAACACCGTGAGAGCGCAACAGGGCCGCGAAGGCGTCGTGCTCGTCCTGGGCGCGCGCCACCCACGGCAATCCGTCGAAGAGCAGGGTGTCGTTGTTGCGCGGTGTCAGCCGGGTCAACTCGGCGCCGGGGCGGTGCAGGATCACGGTGCGCAGCGTCCCGACTTCGGAGTCGACGCCGAACTGGGTGCCCGCCACGGATAAACCGTATCGCCCGGCGCGGCGGACCTGGACTAATCGAACATCTGTGCGATATCGTGGTCGGGTGTCCGTGGTGGTTCAGGGCTCGCTTTTCGATCACAGCGAGCGACGCGACCTGGGATCCGGCGCTTGGATCGAGGCCCGCTCCGGCTGGCTCGGTGAAACCGGTTCGCTGTTCGAGGAATTGCTCGCCACCGTCCCGTGGCGGGCCGAGCGGCGCCGAATGTACGACCGGGTGCTCGACGTGCCGCGATTGGTCCACTTCTGCGACCTGACCGCGGAACCGGCGCCGCACCCGGCGGTGGCGAGGCTGCGCCGTCGACTCAACGACGTTTACGCCGGCGAACTCGGCGAGCCGTTCACCACCGCGGGTTTCTGCCTCTACCGGGACGGCTCGGACAGCGTCGCCTGGCACGGCGACACGATCAGACTGCCTCGCTCCTCCTCCGCCGGATCGCCCTGCCGCATCGTCGACTCGGCGGCCGGGCGGAGCAGCACCGAGGACACCATGGTCGCCATCGTCAGCCTCGGGGCGACCCGGATGTTCACGATGCGGCCCCGGGGCGGGGGTGCTTCCCTACGGTTGCCGCAGGCTCATGGGGACCTTCTGGTGATGGGCGGAAGCTGCCAACGCAACTGGGAGCACGCGGTTCCCAAGACGAATGCCCCCGTCGGCCCGCGAATGAGCATCCAGTTCCGGCCGCGCAACGTCCGCTGAGCCCGCCGAGAGATGTGCGGTGCTACTTGCGGATCGCATTCACCCCGGCGATCAGCAGATCCCGGGCCCGCTGCGTGTTGACCGGAACCGTCGGCTTGTCCGGCAGCACAAGGGGATTCGCCGACACGATCACCTGGTAGTTGCCGAAGTGCGCGGAGTAGTTGAAAACCTCACCGGTGCGCGGCTTTCCGTTGACCGTGGTCTGCACCACCCGGTGCACCCCGATGGTGGTAGTTCCGTCGATCTTGGGCACCTCCACCGACTCGACGGTCCCGCGCACCAGGCCACCGTCGAAGGCGACCTTGCTGCAGTCCTTACCGGGCTCCGTCACCGGGACGGGTTCGTTGGTCTCCACCGCGATGACGATGAAGCGGTTACCCTCGCCCTCGGCCGAGACCGCCGCCATGTTGCCCTCAGTCCCACTGGGTACCAGTTGTCCGGCCGCGAACTGCGCGCAGCTGGGCGGCTGGAACTTCAAGCCTTCGGGCAACTTCTGGCCGGTGAGGAACTTCGGGTCGATGCCGGTTGGGGGAACCTCGGTGACGGCGAACTGCTTGCCGAAGCTGGCCTTCAGGCCGGAGATCTTCGCGATGTCGGCCGTCGGACCCGACCTGGCGTGGCAACCAGCCACCGCGGCGGCACAAGCCACCACAGTCGCCATCGTTCGGATCAACATCGCCGCCAATGTACCGGCCGGCCACTGCGGGCCGGCGGATCGCCACAGCGTCAGCGGTTGAGCCGCCAGATGTCGGCGGACATCACCGTCGCGAAGGTGCACCACGCCGGGTACGGCGCCAGCGCCGCCCCGTACTTGAGGTCGGCGTCTGCGGCGCGGCGGGCCAGGTCGGCACTGCTGGCAGCCAGTGCGGCAGCCACCACTACCGACGGAAAGAGCTGCCGCTTGGCGAAGAACAGCCAACTCCAGCCCGCATTGAGAACCAGGTTGGCGCCGAGTGCGGCGATGTAAGAGTTGGCCTTGCCGGCCTGTTGATCGGCGCGGAACCGGTCGATGACCGCCGCCGACGTGGCGGCGATGTCGACGTAGAGGGCCGTCCAGGCGATCGGGAAGACGGCGTTGGGCGGGACGTAATCCGGCTTGCGGATCTTGGTGTACCAGCCCTGTACGCCGTCGCGGCTTGCCACGCTGCCCACCACGGCCGCCGCGGCGGTCGCCAACCCCGTTCCGATCAGTGCTTTGCGCATCACCCCAACCTACCGGCTGACTCAGCCGATGGAGGCCCGCACGACCTGTCTTGTCATGGAACGGATTTCGTCGGCCAGAGTGGTATCGATCCGGAGTGCGTCGAGCCCCGGAACGTCGAATTCGGTGATCACCACACCGGGCTCCTCCCGTTCCCACTCGACGTCATAGCGGTCGAGGATGGAACGCATCGGCGCGTTCTCAGCCAGCAGTCTTGCGGTGAAGCGCTGCACCCCGCAGACGCGGGCGGCGATCGTCAGCGCATCCATCAGGAAACTGCCGATCCCCCGGCCCTGATAGTCGTCTCCGACGATGAACGCGATCTCGGCCACCGCCGGATCCTCGGTGTCCCGGACGAACCGGACGTCGGCCACCACCGGACCGTCGAAGCCGTCGACGAGCACCCAGACGAAGTGATCGACGTAGTCCACCTGAAACAGGTAGTTCATCAAGGCCGGACTGGGGCCGCGGGTCGACATGAAGCGCCGGTACAGGGTCTCCGGGGAGAACTCGACCGCGTGGCTGGACCGTTCGCTGTCGCCGGGAAGCACCGGGCGCAACAGCAGTTCGGTGCCCTCCTTGAACCGCACCGGGATCGGAGTGATGAACGCCGCCAGCCGCTGACGCAGGGTGCGCAGCAGACGCTCGCTGACACCCGGCAGGTCGGCCATGGCGGCGAACGCCTTCTCGTCGCCGACGAATCCGGACAGCGGTTCGGCGGCGGTGACTGTCGCGGTGCGGGGCTTGTCGCGCAGGAGCGCGATCTCACCGACGATGGCGCCGGCGGGCACCTCGTCGAGGAACTCCACACCGTCGTCGCCGATATGGCTGACCTGGGCCCGGCCGGACTGGATCAGGACGAAGGAGACGGCGTCCTCGCCCTGCCGCATCAGCACCTCTCCGGGATCGGCCACCAGCGGACGAAGCCGTTCGGCCACGGCCACCAGCTGATCGGCCGGGCAGTCCTCGAAGAGCGCCATGCCGGCGAGAGCCTCGGTCCGCAGCGTCACCAACTCGGGGCTCTCGCCCAACGCGGCGGAGATCCCGTGCGGGTTCTGCTGGGCGGAGTCGCCCGGCTCGACGGTCATTGCCCGATCTTAATAAGCGAGCAGGTTGACGATGCGCCCGAATACGGCAGGAAGCGCATCGGCGGCCGGGACCATGGCCGCGCGGACGGGTTTGATTTCGCTGGCGTGCATCAGCCCGGCCGTCAACATCCGCTAGCGCCGCGACATCGACCGCCACTGGCGGTTAGACCTGGACGGTGTCGTTCCAGGGGGCGATCTGCCTCGACACTGCGCCTGGAGGCCAGGTAGGTGATGCCGCGGAAAGCCTTGCCGCGCAGAGGCACACCGATGCTCTACGTCCGGCGTGGATCGCCGTCGCCAATTCCGGCTGGTCCGCTGCCGCCCACGAAGAGGTCGATCATCCCAGCCTCGCCAGCGCGGCGTTCTCGATCGAGATACGGGTGGTCAGTAGCGCGGCGTTGAGAACGGTGAAGACCAGCGCGGTGATCCAGGCGGTGTGCACCAGCGGCAAGGCGATGCCCTCGGCGACGACCGCGACATAGTTGGGATGCGGCACCAGACGGTAGGGCCCACCGCTGATCCGCTCCGCACCCGGGATGACGACGACCCGGGTGTTCCACTTGCGCCCCAGGGTTCTGATACACCACCACCGAAGTCCCTGTGCCGCAATTACGATGGCGAGCATCGGCCAGCCCAGCCACGGCAGGAAAGGCCGGTTCAGCAGGTAGACCTCGGCGAGGCACCCGACCAGCAGGCCGGTGTGCAGCACGACCATCACCGGGTAGTGGCCCGCACCGAACTCGACGCCGCCGCGCGCGCGACTCCACGCCAGGTTCCGCTGGGCGACGACGAGTTCGGCCAGCCGTTCGACGGCGACCGCCGCGACCAACAGCACGTACCAGGTCATCGGATCAGTTCCATTGCCGCAAAAAGAGTTCCGAGCACAACCCGGTCCGGCAGGTCCTGCGCAAGGCGGAGGGATGATCTCCGGGCATTCACCCAGTATGACGCGCTTCGGCCGACTCGCTGATTCCGAACTTCCGGTGCAGTTCACGCAACGGCCCGGGCGCCCACCAGTTCCATTTGCCCGCCACATGCATGAACGCCGGTACCAGAACCAGGCGCACCAAAGTGGCGTCCACCAGCACTGCAAGCGTCAGACCGACACCGAAGAGGCGCATCACGGCGACCTTCGCGGCGATCAGCGCGGAGAAGGTGATCGCCATGATGAGGGCCGCCGCGGTGATCACGCGACCGGTCCGGGCCAGCCCGAGCGCCACGCTTTCGTCATTATCCTTGGCAGTTTGCTGTGAGCTCAACCAGAATTCGCGGATCCGTGAAACGAGGAACACCTCGTAATCCATCGACAGGCCGAACGCCACGCAGAACAGCAGCACCGGCATGTTGGCGACGAGTGTCCCGGTGGGCGTGGTGCCCAACGCGCCGAGGTGACCATCCTGGAAGATCCAGACCGTGGCGCCGAACGCCGCCGACAGCGACAGCATGTTCAGCACGAGCGCCTTCACCGGAAGCACCACGCTGCCGGTGAGCAGGAACAGCAGCACCAGCATGATCAGGGCGATCAGCCCCAGCACCAGGGGAAGCCGCGAGGTGATGGCATGCACGCTGTCGCGATTGGTCTGGGCCAGGCCGCCGAACTCGACCGCGCGCCCGCCGGGAGTGGACACCTCATGGAGGCGGGTCAATTGAGTCTCGGACTCGGTGGAGAACAACGGCAGCGACGTCCCTACCGTCAGCAGTGTGCTGCCGGACGCCTCTCCCACCGGTGCCATCGGCGGCCCGGTCAATCGCCCACCGACATAGGTGCCCGATGGCGCCGACACCGAATCGACCTCGGCGACGCGGGACAGGTCGGCGGCGTAACGATCGACCTCGGCCCGGTCCAGGCCGGCGGAGTCGCCGATGACGATCGGCACTTCCGAATCGGAGTCAATGGCGTAATCGGCCCGCAGCAGATCGCCGACCTGATGCGCCGACGCAGACTTCGGCAGCACCCGGTCATCCGGGAAGCCGGGCTTGACGCCGAAGAACGGCGCCCCCAGGAATGCCAGCAGTGCCACCGCCGCCAGCCCGATGGGCACGGCACGGCCCATCACGAATTTGGTTGAGCGATACCAGAACTGCTCGTGGATGGGCAGCGGCGGCGGGTCTGGTCTCCCGAGCAGCCGGCGCAGGGCCCGGCGGACGTCGAGGGAATCGAGGCGAGGGCCGAGAAGCATGATCGCGGCCGGGGTGATGACAACGGCCGACAACGCCGCGAAGGCGACAGTGGCGACTCCGGCGTAGGCGAAGGACCGCAGGAAGTTCATCGGGAAAAGAACCATCGCCGCCATCGACAGCGCGACGGTCACCGCCGAGAACAGCACGGTCCGCCCCGCCGTGAGCATCATGGTGGTCACCGCGTTCGCCTGACCCGCACCGCTCGCCAGTTCGTCGCGGTAGCGGCTGATCATCAGCAGCGTGTAGTCGATGGCCAGCGCCAAACCCATTGCGGTGGTGAGGTTCAGCGCGAAGATCGACACGTCGGTGAAGAACGTGACGGTGCGCAGCACGGCCAGCGAACCGAGGATCGCCATCACCCCGACGACGATCGGGAGCGCGGCGGCGAAAAGGCCGCCGAACACCCAGATCAACACCAGGAAGCTGAGCGGCACCACGATGGCCTCCAGCACCAGGAGGTCGCGCTTGGACTGCTCGGTCACCTGAAGGTTGACCATCGCCGGTCCACCGGCGAGCACCGTGATGCCGTCGCGGTCGCCGGCAATCTCGTCGGTGAGTTCCTTGGTGTAGCGCTGCTGGACGGCCTCGGCGCCGACGATGCCGGTGACGATCAACCCGGATCTCTTGTCGGCACTGAGAAGACCCGCCCCGGCCTGCGACGGGAGATTCCACGGTGAGGTGACGTCGGCGACATGTCCGGATCGCTCGAGGGTGTCGATGATGTCGGTGGCGACCGCGCGGGCTTGCGGGCTGTCATACCGGTCGGGCGCGGTGACGACGAACACGAGCGGAACATCGCCCTGCCCGAACTTTTCGGTGAGGGCGCGCGCCACCCGGGACGATTCCGCGGTGGGATCCTGAAAGCCGCTCGGCGACAACTTGTCGGCCACCGGAACCCCGAACGCGCCGACGAGTACCGCCAGCAGTGCCGCGGCGCCGATGATCCGCCGCGGTGATTCGACGGCGAGCCGGGCGATTCGGTACAGCACTGTCGGTCCTCACCTTTCGCCGGAGTGACCGTTCGTGTTCACGCTAGATCGTGGCCTGCTCGGCCGCTGCCCGTCCACTCAACCACGCCCCGTGCACCGTGGAGTGCAGCTCCGGGTGGAGGGCCTCACCGGCCAGCCACAGCCGGCCTACTACGGGCTTGGCCAGCTCCTCGCGGTCCTTCGGTCCGGATCCAACCGCGGTGAACGAGTATGAGCCCCTGCTGAATTCGTCGGTCCACCATCCGGAGGACTGGGCGGCCACAGGTTGGCGGAAGCGGCCCGGATAGATTGCGGCCAGCACCTCGGTGGCCAGCTCGGTCTGGCGGTCCAGCGGCATGCCGTCGATGGCGGCGGCCGCCGCCCCGCCGTTGATCGCCATCAGCGCGGGCCGCCCGGCCACCCGGTTGAGGTTGTACCACCCACTGAACGGCTGCCCCGGCCGGCCGGCCACCTGAATCTGGTCGACGTCGTCCCAGAAGGCGGTGTCGAAGCGCAGCACCAGTTTCTCGAACCGTCCGAAGCCCAGAGCTTTGATCGCCTGTTGATGCCCCTCGGGAAGCGGCGGGTCGAATCGTATTGCGCCGCTTTTCAACACCCCGAGCGGAACGGTGACGATCGCCTTCGCGGCCCGCCACTGTCCATCCGAGGTGTCGACCACGACGCGGCCGGGATCGCGCAGCGAGACACTCGTGACGCGGACCCTCAGCCGAACCGGCACGCTCTCGGCGAGCCGTTGGGTCAGTTGGCCGTAGCCGGCGGGAAAGACGCGCTGGGCGCCGGCGAAGGAGTCCTCCTCGTCGAGGGCGCGCAGGGCGAGGTCGTCCAAGGTTGCCCCGTAGTCGCCGGCGTAGTCGGTGACCGCCGCCTCCACCACCGGATCCCGGTAGAGCTCACCCAGACGCGGCGGCAGATCGCCGAGAGCGGTGCGCAGCGAGCGACGTCCGGCGTCTTGCGCGTCGGCGGTGTTCTCCAGGTAGCCGATCACCTGGTGGGAGTTGACCTCAACCTCGTCGCCGTCCAACTCGGTTCCGTTGCCGGCGTAGTAGACGGCCGAGCCGCCTCCGTCGAAGGAGCCGACATCGAAGATCTTGGTCGCGAGGCCCAGCCGGTTGGCCTCCTCGTACACCGGGTTGCCCTCCGTTCCGTGAATCCACGACGCGCCCAGATCCACCGGCAGATCGCCCCACGCGTTCGACGTCCAGATCCGCCCGCCGACCCGGTCGCGCGCCTCCAGCACCACGCAGCGCAGCCCAGCCGCGGCGGCCGCCCCCGCGGCGGCAAGCCCGGCGATGCCGGCACCGATCACGGCGACGTCGACGTCCCGATCCGCGGTCGCGGACGGCTGTTTCGGGGCGTTCCGACCGCAGGCCGCGAGCGCCGCGGACAGCCCCACCGCCCCGGCGATGACATCCCTTCGAGAGATCACCAACGTTCACCCTCCAGTTACCCGAACCGCAGGTAAGCACCCCGCGCCGGTGCCATACTCGCAGCCACACACCGGGGCCGAACTTTATCGGGGAGCGCACATGGTTGAGGTCATTTATTCGTCGGCCGCGGCGGGGGACGGCGGGAAACACGCCAAGGACGACGACGTTCGCACCGGGATGACGGCGACGTCACTGCGGCAGGCGATCGAAGACCACCTGCGCTACACCCTCGGCCGGCCGTTCCAGTTGCTCGAACCGCAGCACTACTACCACGCGCTGGCCCTGGCGGTGCGTGACCGCATGCAGGAGCGGTGGACCGACACCACGCAGACCTACCTGGACCTCTCCCGCAAGGTGGCCGTCTATCTGTCTGCGGAATTCCTGCTGGGCCCGCACCTGGGCAACAACCTGCTGAACCTGGGCCTGGAGGACGAGGCCCGGGCGGCGCTGGCCGAACTGGGCCAGGACTACGACGTCGTGCTGGACTGCGAGGAGGAGCCCGGCCTGGGCAACGGCGGGCTGGGCCGGCTGGCGGCGTGCTATCTCGAGTCGCTGGCCACCCTGCAGCGGCCCGCGGTCGGCTACGGAATCCGCTACGAGTTCGGCATCTTCGATCAGGAGATCCGCGATGGCTGGCAGGTGGAGCGCACCGACAACTGGCTGGCGCCGGGAAACCCGTGGGAGATCGCCAAGCCGGAGGTGAACTATCAGGTCGGCTGGGGCGGCCACACCGAGCGCTACGTCGACGAGCACGGCCACTCCCGAGCCCGCTGGGTGCCCGAGCGCGTCGTCAAGGGCGTCTACTACGGCACACCGATCCAGGGGTACGGGGTCAACACCTGCAACACCCTGACCCTGTGGAGCGCCAACGCCGTCAACGCGCTGGCCCTGGAGGCGTTCAACGCCGGCGACTACTACCGCGCCGTCGAAGACCAGGTGGTCTCGGAGAACGTCACCAAGGTGCTCTACCCCAACGACGAGCCCGAGGTCGGCAAGCAGCTGCGGCTACTGCAGCAGTACTTCTTCGTGTCCTGCTCGCTGCAGGACATCCTGCGTCTGCTCGAGCAGTTCGCGGGGATGACCGCCCACAAGTTGCCTGACCGGGTTGCCGTGCAGCTCAACGACACTCACCCCTCGATCGCCGTCGCGGAGCTGATGCGGCTACTGATCGACGAGCGCGACTTCGCCTGGGACGAGGCCTGGCGGATCACTGTGGCCACCTTCGGCTACACCAACCACACGCTGCTTCCCGAGGCGCTGGAGACGTGGCCGCTCGGCATGTTCGAGAAGTTCCTGCCCCGCCACCTCGAGATCATCTACGAGATCAACAGCCGTTTCCTCGATGAGGTCCGCGCCCGCTTCCCCGGCGACGAGGACCGGGTGCGCCGGATGTCGCTGATCGGCGAGGACGGCGGCCGCTGCATCCGGATGGCGCATCTGGCCACCGTCGGCAGCCACGCGATCAACGGTGTGGCCGCCATGCACTCCGAACTGGTCAAGACCACCATCCTCAAGGACTTCTACGAGATGTGGTCGGAGCGCTTCAGCAACAAGACCAACGGGGTGACCCCGCGCCGCTTCGTCGGTCTTGCCAACCCGGGTCTGCGCAAGCTGCTCGACGAGACCATCGGCGACGGCTGGATGGTCGACCTGCAGAAGCTGCGCGGCCTGGAACCCTACGCCGACGACCCGTCGTTCCAGCAGCGGTGGCGGGCGGTCAAGCGGGGAAACAAGGCCCGGCTGGCCGACTACGTCGCCGACAAGACCGGCATCGACCTCAACCCCGACTGGATGTTCGACGTCCAGGTCAAGCGTATCCACGAATACAAGCGCCAGCACCTCAACGCGCTGCACATCATCACGCTCTACAACCGGCTGAAGGCAGACCCCGGCCTCGAAATCGCCCCGCGCGCCTTCGTTTTCGGCGGCAAGGCGGCGCCGGGTTACTTCATCGCCAAGCTGATCATCAAGCTGATCAATTCGGTCGGCGAGACGATCAACAACGACCCCGAGGTCAACGGCAAGCTCAAAGTGGCTTTCGTGCCGAACTTCAACGTCCAGAACGGCCAGCTGATCTACCCGGCGGCCGACCTGTCCGAGCAGATCTCCACCGCAGGCAAGGAAGCCTCCGGAACGGGGAACATGAAGTTCATGATGAACGGCGCGCTGACCATCGGAACCCTCGACGGCGCCAACGTCGAGATGCGCGAGGAAGCCGGCCCGGAGAACTTCTTCCTGTTCGGGCTCACCGTGGACGAGGTCCACGAACTGCAGGCCAAGGGGTACCGCCCGCGCGACTACGTCGACCGCAATCCCGAACTGGCGTCGGCGATCTCGGCGATCGCCGACGGCCACTTCTCGCACGGCGACACCTCGGTGTTCGCCCCGCTGGTGTCCAACCTCGTCGACCACGACCCGTTCCTGGTGCTGGCCGACTACGCCGACTACATCCGCTGCCAGGGGGAGGTCGACCGGACCTGGCGGGAGCCGAGCACATGGTCGCGGATGTCCATTCTCAACAGTGCGCGCAGCGGCAAATTCTCCTCCGACCGGTCGATCGCCGAGTACTGCGACGACATCTGGAACGTCCAGCCTGTCACGATCACGGGTGTAGCGAAACGATGACCCATAACGCCGAAACCGGTTGGCGCACAGGTTCGGACGGAGAACTCACCGATGACGCGATCAGACGGATCGACGCCTGGTTCCGTGCCGCGAACTACCTTTCGGTCGGTCAGATCTATCTGCTCAACAACCCGCTGCTGCGCACACCGCTGAGCCGCGACGACGTCAAGCCGCGATTGCTCGGTCACTGGGGCACCACGCCCGGGCTCAACTTCCTCTATGCCCATCTCAACCGGGCCATCAAGAACCGCAGTCAGTCCACCATCTACATCACCGGTCCCGGCCACGGCGGGCCCGGCCTGGTGGCCAATGCCTACCTCGACGGCACCTACACCGAGTACTACCCCGACATAACCGAAGACACCGAGGGGTTGCGCCGGCTGTTCCGGCAGTTCTCGTTCCCCGGCGGCATCCCGTCGCACGTCGCCCCGGAAACCCCGGGCTCCATCCACGAGGGCGGCGAACTGGGCTATGCGCTGTCGCACGCGTACGGCGCGGCGTTCGACAACCCCGACTTGCTGGTGGCTGCGGTGGTCGGTGACGGCGAGGCCGAGACCGGCGCACTGGCCACCAGTTGGCATTCGAACAAGTTCATGCATCCCGCCAAGGACGGCGTGGTGCTGCCGATCCTGCACCTCAACGGCTATAAGATCGCGAATCCCACTGTGCTGGACCGCATCTCGCAAGACGAGTTGCGCAGCCTGATGGTGGGCTACGGGCACAACCCGCACTTCTTCGAGGTCAAAGAGGACGACGATCACTTCGACGCCCACCGCCGCTTCGCCCGCTTGCTCGACGACGTCCTCGACGAGATCGCGGCGATCAAGGCGAAAGCTTCCGCCGGCGACGAGGAGCGTCCGCGCTGGCCGATGATCATCTTCCGCCACCCCAAGGGCTGGACCGGTCCGGCCTACATCGACGGCAAGAAGACCACGGGTTCCTGGCGGGCGCACCAGGTTCCGCTGGCCAGTGCCCGGGACACCCCCGAGCATCTGCAGGTCCTGGCCGACTGGCTGGGCTCCTATCGCGCCGGCGAACTGTTCGACGACAACGGCACACTGCACGACTGGATCGCCGAGTTGGCGCCGGCCGGCACGTTGCGGATGAGCGACAACCCGCATGCCAACGGCGGACTGCTGCTGAAGGATCTGCGACTGCCCGACTTCCGGGACTACGGCATCGACGTGCCCGCTCCCGGGGCCACCGTCGCGGAGGCCACCCGGGTGCTGGGTCAATGGCTGACCGACGTCGTGCGGCTCAACCCGGAGAACTTCAGGATCTTCGGCCCCGACGAGACGGCGTCGAACCGCCTGCAGGCGGTCTTCGACGTCACCGACAAACAGTGGAACGCCGAATTCTTCGGGCCCGAGGTCGACGACCACCTCGCCCGGATGGGTCGCGTGGTGGAGATGCTGTCCGAGCACCAGATGCAGGGCTGGCTGGAGGGCTATCTGCTGACCGGCCGGCACGGGCTGTTCAACTGCTACGAGGCCTTCATCCACATCATCGACTCGATGTTCAATCAACACGCAAAATGGCTGAAGGTTACCGACGAGATTCCGTGGCGCCGGCCCATCGCGAGCCTGAATTATCTTCTCTCCAGCCATGTTTGGCGCCAGGACCACAACGGCTTCTCCCATCAGGATCCGGGGTTCATCGACCACGTCGTCAACAAGAGCGCCACCGTGGTCCGGGTGTACCTGCCGCCGGACGCCAACACCCTGCTGTCGACCTACGACCACTGCCTGCGCTCGCGCCAGTACGTCAACGTGGTGGTCGCCGGTAAGCAGCCGCACCCGAACTTCCTCACCATGGACGAGGCGGTCGCGCACTGCACGCGGGGGCTGGGTATCTGGGACTGGGCCGGCACCGAGGAGGACGGGAGTGATCCCGACGTCGTGCTCGCGGCGGCCGGCGACGTCCCCACCCTGGAGGCCCTGGCCGCCGCAGATCTGCTCCGCCGGCACATCCCCGATCTGAAGGTGCGCTTCGTCAACGTGGTCGACCTCATGCGGCTGCAGGACGAGAGCGAGCATCCGCACGGCATGTCCAACCGCGAGTTCGACATGGTGTTCACCGAGGACAAGCCGGTGATCTTCGCCTACCACGGCTACCCGTGGCTGATCCACCGTCTGGTGTACCGCCGCTCCAACGACGCCCGGATCCACGTCCGCGGGTACAAGGAGGAGGGCACCACCACCACGCCGTTCGACATGGTGATGCTCAACGACCTGGACCGCTACCACCTGGTCATCGACGTCATCGACCGGGTGCCGAGCCTCGGATCGCGCTATGCCGGCCTGCGCCAGAAGATGCAGGACAAGCGAATCGAGGCCCGTGAATACACCCGCGAGCACGGCGACGACATCCCCGAGGTGCGGGATTGGCTCTGGCCCGGTGCCCGCGACGTCGCAGGTGACACGGCTGTCGCGGCCACTTTGGCGACGGGCGGGGACAACGAGTAGCGCGTCAGGTGGTGGCGGCGCGTAACCGCCCTTATGATCCTGATACCGCTGGAGGACAGCCGGCCTGGATCCGAGGATGGACATGGGACTGCGCAAGGTCGAATCGGAGCCGGTAACGGTCTCGAAGGACATCGTCGATCCCACCCCTGAACTGCAGTTCCGCACCGTCCACGGCTACCGGCGGGCCTTCCGGATCGCGGGCTCAGGGCCGGTGCTGCTGCTGATCCACGGAATCGGCGACAACTCGATGGCCTGGGAGCCGGTGCACGCCAAACTCGCGCGCCGATTCACCGTCATCGCCCCCGACCTGCTCGGACACGGGCAATCCGACAAACCACGCGCGGACTACTCCGTCGCCGCCTATGCCAACGGGATGCGGGACCTACTCAGCGTCCTGGACATCGACCAGGTGACGGTGGTCGGGCATTCCCTGGGTGGTGGCGTGGCGATGCAGTTCGCCTACCAGTTCCCGCAGATGGTCGAGCGCCTCGTCCTCGTCGGCGCCGGCGGGGTCACCAAGGATGTCAACATCGCGCTGCGACTGGCCTCGCTGCCCGGAGGCAGTGAGGCGCTGAGCCTGCTGCGACTTCCCCTGGTCTTGCCCACCCTGCAATTGGCGGGCGCACTGCTCGGCATCGTGATCGGCTCGACCGGCGTCGGACGCGACATTCCCAACGCGTTGCGCATCCTGGCCGACCTTCCCGAACCCACCGCCTCGGCGGCCTTCGGCCGCACACTGCGCGCCGTCGTGGACTGGCGTGGTCAGGTGGTGACCATGCTGGATCGATGTTATTTGACGGAATCCGTTCCTGTACAACTTGTCTGGGGCGAGCAGGACGCCATGATCCCGGTCAGCCACGCTCATATGGCGCATGCCGCGATGCCCGGCTCGCGGCTGGAGATCTTCCCCGACTCCGGGCACTACCCCTTCCACCAACATCCCGACCGGTTCGTCGACCTGGTCGAGCACTTCATCGCCACCACCCCGCCGGCCCGGCACGATCAAGAGCTGCTCCGCGAACTTCTGCGTCAGGGCCGGATGGACAGCGCGATCACCGGCACCAACGAGGCCCGCATCCTGGTGCTCGATGCCCTCGAAAGCGACGAGCGAAGCGCCACCTAGCCGGCCGCACCGCCGAAATTGCGCGCAGATTGCGATTTCGGCCGCCATCTCTGCGATCTGTGCGCATTCTCGGGGTGTTCCCGGACCCGGAACCGCCCCGCAGCGCGCCGGGTAATGAGAAGGTGTTGTTCACCTTTCGTTAACTTTGGGGTAGAGGGAGTCGGGCGTGCTTGAGGTGTGCGAAGTCGGCAACAGCGTCAGCAAGGAGGATTACCAGGCGGCCATCCCCGACCTGCGGGTCGGCCTGATCAACGCCCAGTACGACCTGCGTGACGCGGACTTCCCGGTGATCATCTGGATCGCGGGGGATGACCGGCTCGCCGCCAACGAACTGGTCAACAGGCTCAACGAATGGATGGACTCGCGGTTCGCCGACACCCGGGTTTTCGCCGACCCCACCGAGGAGGAGCACCAACGCCCACAACTGTGGCGGCTGTGGCGCTCCCTGCCACCGAAGGGGCGGGCAGCGTTCTTCGTCGGCGGCCTGATGCGAGCAGCCATCCAGCGCGCAGCGGGCGAGATCGACGAGCCGCAATTCTCAATCTGGCTGCGCCACATCGCGAATATGCAGAACGAGCTCGTCGCCGACGGCGCGTTGATCCTCAAATTCTTTCTGCACACCCCGGCCAGGGAACAGAAGAAGAAGCTCAAGAAGGCGAAGAAGGATCCGCACGCCGGTTGGCAGATCGACGAGCGCGACTGGATCGCACTCGACTCGCTGGGCCCAGTGCTGCCCATCGCCGAGCGCATCCTCCGCGAGACCAGCGGGCCGGGCGCCCCGTGGACCATCGTGGAGGCCACCGACTCCCGCTATCGCGACCTGACCGTCGCCAACACGATCCTTGCGGCGTTGACGGCGCGCCTGAAGGACAGCTCCCCCCACCACACTCTGGCGCTGGCCGAGTCGGTGTTCGGCGACTACGACGCGGGGGCCAACGTCCTCTCCGGGGTGGACCTGACGCAGTCGCTGAGCCGGCAGGACTACCGCAAGCAGTTGGGCAAGGAACAGGCTCGGCTCAAGAAGCTGTCCCTGGCGGCCCGCGAGCGGGGCATCAGCACCGTGTTGGCGTTCGAGGGCTGGGATGCAGCCGGCAAGGGCGGGGTGATTCGGCGTGTCACCAGCGCCTTGGAGGCAGGCGACTACCGGGTGATCCCGGTGGCGGCCCCCACCGAAGAGGAACGCAAGTACCACTATCTGTGGCGGTTCTGGCGTGATCTCCCGGCCGCGGGCAAGGTCGTCATTTTCGACCGCACCTGGTACGGCCGGGTCCTCGTCGAGAGGCTGGAGGGCTTTGCGACCCCGGCGGAATGGCAGCGCGCCTTCGACGAGATCAACGACTTCGAGTCCCAGATGGTGGAGCACGGGTACTACGTCGCGAAGTTCTGGATGCACATCTCCCCCGAGGAACAACTCGCCCGGTTCAAGGCACGCGAGGACACCCCGTACAAGAAGCACAAGATCACCGAGGAGGACTACCGCAACCGGGAGCGGTGGGACGAGTACGTCATGGCCGTCGACCAGAAGATCCTGCGCACGACTTCTGAGGGCGCCCGCTGGCATGTGATTCCGGCCAACAACAAGCAGTTCGCCCGGGTGGCGACGCTCAAGGCCATCAACAAGGGGTTGTCGCGCCGGCTGCGCGAGGTCGACTGAACCTCCCAGGCGACACCCAGGCGGATAGGGGTATACACGTGTCGGGGCTTGTCCGACAGGATGCCCCGAACATCTAGTCGCAGGAGATGGCATGAGCGAGAACCCTTGTATCGCAACAGATTCCACGATCAGTGCGCCCACGGTGCATGACGTCGATCACCGGGATCTCCGGCTGCGACGTGTTCTCATGTGGGTGGGGATCATTGCCGGAGTGGTGTTCATCGTGGCGGTGGTCTTCTTCTCCGGCTTCGCGCTCGGTCGCGGATCCGGCGGCCACCACGGGTGGCATCGCGGCTACCCCGGCCAGTTGGGTCCGGGCGGCGGCATGAACGGGTGCCCGATGATGCGCAGTGGAGGCATGGGAGGCGGAATGGGGCCCGGGATGATGGACCCCGATGAGATGGGGCCGGGCATGATGCGGCCGAGTCAGTCACCCACCTCGCCGAGCCCGGCGCCCGCGCCGCGCTGACGCGGGTCAGTTCTCGGAGAGGTATTCCTCGCCGCCGCTGGGATAGCCACCACCGAAGGTGGTGATGTGCACGTGGTCGTAGTGGCCGTACCCGCTTCCGCTGGGGCCGGCGGGCGTGTAGTACGTGCCGCGCCAGATGACGTCCATGATTCCGAGATCGGCGGCGTGGCTGAGCGCGTAATCGCGGATCGCGTTGCCGAGCGCGATGCCGGATTCGCTTTCGGGGTCAGGGATCATGATGTCGATGGCGCGGCCGGATGGATGCCAAGGCTTGGAGTCCGGCCGCACGCCGATGATGGTGTGAATCTGGGGGAATTCGGCGCAAACATTCCGCTCGACGCGGATGGTTTCCAGCTGCAGGCCCGCTTCCGAACCCACGCCGGGCGGAAGGGCCCGCGGGTTGACGTCGATGTGGGCCGCGGGGACCACCATGGTCTGGCCGGCGGCGTGCTGCACAGGTGCGGCGTCGGGAGCCGGAGCGGGAGCGGCCTCGGGGACCGGAGCGGGAGCGGCCTCGGGAGCGGGCGCCAGCACAGCCTCAGGAGCAGGCAGAGCTTCAGGAGCCGGAGCCGGTGCAACCTCCGGAGCGGGCACGGCTTCCGGTGCCGGCGCCGGTAAAACCTCCGGAGCGGGCACGGCTTCCGGTGCCGGAGCCGGTACAGCCTCGGGAGCGGGCATGGCTTCCGGAGCGGGAGCAGGAGCCGCGTCAGGGGCCGGGGCGGGCACGGCATCCGGAACCGGAGCGGCCTCGGGAGCGGGTTCGGCATAGGCAGCCGGAGCGGCTTCCGGCGCCGGCGCCGGGGCGGCCTCGACGATCGGTGCCGCCTCCACCACGGGAACCCCTGGCTGTTCGGCCTGACTCGGATCGGCATCGGCACCGGGGGCGTGCAGGACCGACGCGGCGAGGACCGCGCCCGCCGCCAGTGCCGACAACTTGATGCTCAGATCACGCGATGGACGCCAAAACATCACGAAACCATAACGGAGATTTCTTCACAGGAGGCCATTACGAGCCGCCGGGTTGACGTGGAATAGGTCACAGAACTTCGGCACGTGCGTCGAGAGTGTCGATCACCTGCCGTTGGTGCCACCGGTGATCGAGAGTCGCGAGCGGAAACGTCGCCCATTGCGCGACGGAAATGCGTGACGCGGGTAGAGCTTTGTGGAGCTAAGGGGAATCGAACTCCTGACCTACTCGATGCGAACGAGTCGCGATAGGGGCCACTTGGGCGTTTGTCATGGCAAGCTCTGACGGCTGTACCAGAAACCTGCTGGTCAGAAGGTTGGTTGTCATGGTCGCGAAAAGTCTCGGGAAGTTCTGCTGCGGGCTGGCTGCGGGCTGGAGGGGGTACCACGGTGGGTTCGTTGGGTTTGAGATTCTCCCAACCCCAGTCGCAATAGCCGCAAAAGCCTGTCATTTCGACCCTCTTGCGTCTTCTGCGGCTCTTGCGGGCGCTCGGCGCAACGCTCCCGCACGAATGGGCCGTGGCCTGGTGTCGTGGGGGCCAGGTAAATGGGGGTGCAGCGCAGCTGTGCAGCGGCGCAGACACTGTGTCGTAAACCCGGCCTAAGTCAATCGTCTTGCAGCGGCGAAAGTTGAACCGCGCGGCGCGGGCGTCACAACGGGCGGTGACTAAGGGGTCCTGGGACTACCTGACTGCGATGGCGTGAGGGCCTCTCGCAGCGCCGCGCATTGGCTTCCGAAGAATTGACGGGATACACCCGCTTTGGGAGCCACCAGGTCAAAACCGTGGAATGCGCCGGGGACAATTTCGAGCGTGCATGGGACGCCGTCACGCTTGAGGCGTCGCGCATACTCGAGGTTCTCGTTGAGCAGCAGGTCTAAGGTGCCAACGCCTATCCAAGCGGGCGGCAAACCCGCCAGGGTGTCAGTTCGCGCGGGGACCGCCTCCTTTGGGTCACTCCCACGCAGGTAGCTATCCCAACCGGATCGGTTCATGTTTTGGTTCATAATGCGGCGCTGCTTGCGTTTTGGATCACTTTGATAAGCCGGTCGATCATCCAGCATGGGATAGGTCAACAGCTGTATCGCGGGTCTTGTAGTACCCATGTCACGCAGCCGCAGGGCGAGGGCAGCGGCTAGGCCCCCTCCCGCGCTGGCACCGCCGACGGCGATGCGCGAAGAGTCCACATCACGCTGAGCGGTAAGCCAATCGAAAGCTGTCATACAGTCATCGAGCGCCGCCGGATAGGGATGCTCGGGCGCAACGCGGTAATCGACCGACGCGACCATGATCCCGAGCGTTCGCGCGAACCGATGGCATAACTTATCGTCCTGGCTGGCAGAACCTACGACATAGCAGCCGCCATGAATCCACAGGAGGGCCGCGAGGGGGGCGTTAGACCCGAGTGGCCTATGCACCCGCACGGCGGCGCTGGCACCAAGGGGTATTACTTCGACCTCTCGCGGGCCACCACGGCCACGCAGCGCGGCGATTTTGCGGGCAAGCCACAACCCTCGGGGTGTCGTGGTGATTCCCGTTGTTAGGAGCCGAGCGATACGGCGCAAGTCAGGGTGAAACTGGTCAGCCTGCATTGCAGCTTGCTTCTCGAATGCCTCGTCCGAGCTCGACACAACGCAGATGTTAGCTGCGAGTTAGCTGCGGCGTGCTGAATCGGTTCGTCACGAGCAGCAAATACGCCTCCCGGCGTCTAAGTGGTCTTTGTAGTTGTGGAGCTAAGGGGAATCGAACCCCTGACCTACTCGATGCGAACGAGTCGCGCTACCAACTGCGCCATAGCCCCGTGGTCGCTAGCAGGTTACCAGCCCGGCCGGGTGAGCGTCCCTACTGCCCCGACGCTCTCGGCAGGTCCCCGGGCATCACGTATCCGCTCCCGGTGTACGCCATCTCCTCGAGGTGCTCGAACACCGGATCCTCGTCGTCGATCTCCAGCACCACTGCTCCCGGGTGCTGGAGCCGGGTAGGGAACTCGTCGAGGTCCACCTCCGGCCTCCTGGGCGCGAAGCCCTCGTCGGCGAAACTGCGCGAGCGCGCCGTGCGCTGCTGGCGCCGCCGGCGCACCTGCGCCTCGATACGGGTCTGCCGGCGCAGATAGGCGAGGTAGAGAACCAGTACGCCGGCGACCGCGCCGCACGACCACCACAGGGTCGGGCTGACCGTGAACGACAGCCCCGCCGCCAGCACCATGAGTGCCACCATCGCCGTCAGCACGCGCTTACGGAACTTGTACTTGCGTGCGCTCACCGCTGCCGCGGCCGTGCTCTGCATGCGGCGCTGCCGGTTCGCCGATCGCGGCGCCACCGGCGCGAAGGTGTCCTCGTCGGCCTCCAGCTCGGACGGGTCGTCGACGTACTCGTACTCGCCCGCGAGAGGGTCGGCCCGGCGCTGCTCTTCGGCCTGAGGTGCGTCGGCGACAGGCTCCGCAGCCGGCTCGGCAATCGGCTGCTCGGCAGCCGGCTGCTGTGCGACCGGCTCCGGTTCACGCTGCGGCTCAGACTCTTCGACCTCCGCCGCGAGAGGCTCGGGCTTCTCCTGCTGCGGCGGGTCGAACAGGCTGGCCTGCACGCCCCCGCCCACCGGCAGCGCGCCGGAGTTCTCGTCCACGATGTCGACGTCGAGATAGTCCGGTTCGGCCAGATTCTGCCCGGACACGGCGGCGACCACCGCGACCGACCGGACGCGGCCGCCCATGCGGGCCTGCCGCACGGCGTCGTCGTACTCCTTGATCACGTCGCGCTGCTCGGCGAACTCATCGGCGTCATCGGGGTAGTCCTCGACGAACTCGCCGACGAGCTCTTCGTCGTGCTGCCAGTCCGGGTCGTGCCGGTGGCCGGCGGCCGGGCCGCGCCGCTTGATCAGCCGGGACTTGGCGCCGCTGTTGAGAACGCGGGTCGCCAGCGCGACATCACTGGTGCGACGGACGGTGTCGCGCTTGTTGATGAGCATCGGCACCAGGACGAAGAGCCAGAGCACCACCAGTGAAATCCAGAGAAGAGACTGCGGGATGCTTGGCATGAGGCCTGCTCCTTTCCCGACCAGGCTAGGTCCGTGACGTCCGCTTTCACCGGCGGCGCGCCGAGCCAATTACACACGTGTAATTCCTGGATGACAAGCACCAACAGCCCCAAATGTCACATTTGTAACAGCCGGGTCGGCGGTCAGTGCCAGTGCGCGAGCCCCCGGCGCACCAGTCCGGCCGCGACGGAGCCGTCCACCTCCTCGACGGTGATGGCCACCAGGTAGTGGTCACGCCACGCACCGTCGACGTTGAGATACCGCTTGAGCAGGCCTTCTTCCCGGAAACCGGCCTTCTCCAGCACCCGGCGGCTCGCGGCGTTCTCCGGCCGCACGGTGGCCTCGACCCGGTGCAGCCCAACGGGACCGAAGCAGTGATCCAGGCCCAGCGCGAGCGCGCCGGTCGCCACGCCGGCGCCGGTCACCTCGCTGGCCACCCAGTAGCCGATCCATGCCGATCGCAGCGCGCCGTGGGTGACGTTGCCGATCGTCAGCTGGCCACAGAACCGCCCGTCGAGTTCGATCACATAGGGCAGCATCCGGCCGCGGCGGGCCTCCCCACGAAGACCGGAGAACATCGCCGGCCACGCCGAAAATCCGTGCCGCTCAGCCCAATTCAGATCCGCCGACGGCTCCCACGGCTCGAGGTTCTGCTGCTCGGCCAGCCGCATGCGGCTCCAGGCCGAACCGTCACGCATCCGCGCGGGGCGCAGGCGAACCACGCCGCCGCGCACCCGCAGCGGCCCGACCGAACCGGGCCACCCCGGATGCGCCGAGTTCCGCCCCCACAGGTTCACGCCGACACCACCGGGGCCGTCAGCCCCGCTGGGCCAGGAACGCAACCTCGACGAAGTCCCCCGCGGCGATCTCGGTGACCTCCGCCGGGACGACCACCAGACAGTTCGCCTCGGCGAGCGACGCCAGCAGGTGCGACGACCCCCCGGGAGACTCGCCGATGGCTTCCACCAGGTAGTCGCCGCTGTCCTGGTCGCGCAACAATTGACCGCGCAGAAAGCCGGTGCGCCCGGCCACCGAGGTGATCGGCATCAGGGTGCGCGCCCGGATCGTCCGCCGCATCGGCTGACGCTTGCCCAGCGACAGCCGGATCAGCGGGCGCACCATCACCTCGAAGACCACCAGAGCGCTGACGGGGTTGGCCGGTAGCAGGAACGTCGGAACGCCCTCCGGTCCGAGTTGGCCGAAGCCTTGAACCGAACCGGGATGCATCGCGATGCGGGTCACCTCCATGCCGCCGAGTTCGGACAGCACGGCACGAAGATTCTCGCCGGCCGCGCCCCCGACCGGACCGGCGATGACCACCACCTCGCTGCGCTTGAGGTGACTCTCGACCACGTCGCGCAGTTCCTCGGGATCGGAGCTGACGATGCCCACCCGGGTGGCCTCAGCACCGGCGTCGCGGGCGGCGGCTGCCAGCGCATAGGAGTTGACGTCGTACACCTGCCCGTTGCCCGGCGTGCGGGAGATGTCGACGAGTTCGCCGCCCACGCTCATCACCGACACCCGGGGCCGGGGGTGCACCAACACCCGCTCACGACCCACGGCGGCCAGCAGCCCGACCTGGGCCGGGCCGATGATCGCTCCGGCCCGCACCGCGACGTCACCCGGCTGGACATCGTCGCCGACATGGCGCACATACGCACCGGGTCGAACCGCGCGAAGCACGCGGACCCTGGTCTGCCCGCCGTCCGACCACCGCAGCGGCAACACCGCGTCGGCCAGCGTCGGCATCGGCGCGCCGGTCTCGATCCGCGCGGCCTGCTTGGGCTGCAGACGGGTGGGAGTGCGTGAACCGGCCCCGATCACACCAGTGACCGGAAGCACGATCTCGGCGTCCTCGGCTGCGGTGATGTCCACGCTGCGCACCGCGTAGCCGTCGATGGCGGCTTGGTCGAACCCGGGCATCGGCTGCTCGGTCACGACCTCCTCGGCGCACATCAGGCCCTGGGCCTCCGCGATGGGCAGACGGACCGGCCGGGGCGCCACCGCGGCTGCGGTCACCCTGGCCTGCTGTTCCTCCACCGAACGCACGAGCGTGCCTTTCTCACCTGACGATTGCCCGCCGCAGAATCTACTGGTCGGTCAGGCCCAGCCGCTCGACCAGCCACCGGCGCAACTCGGGCCCGTAATCGTCACGATCCAACGCAAAGTCAACCGCAGCCTTCAGATAGCCACCGGGATTTCCCAAGTCGTGTCGAGAACCACGGTGCACAACCACGTGAACCGGATGCCCCTCGGCGATCAGCAGAGCGATCGCATCGGTCAGCTGGATCTCCCCGCCCGCGCCGCGCGGCACCCGGCGCAGGGCACCGAAGATCGCGCGATCGAGGATATAGCGCCCGGCAGCGGCGTAGCGCGACGGAGCATTGTCGGGGTCGGGCTTCTCGACCATGCCCTTGACCTTGAGCACGTTGGGGTTCTCCGCGTCCGGGAGGGGTTCGACGTCGAAAACGCCGTACGAGCTGACCTCTTCCGGTTCCACCTCGATGGCACAGAGAACCGTTCCCCCGCGTTCGGCGCGCACCTTGGCCATGGTCACCAGCACACCGGTGGGCAGTACGAGGTCGTCGGGCAGCAGCACCGCGACGGCGTCCTCATCGGGCGAGAGCACCGACTCGACGCACCCGACGGCATGGCCGAGGCCCAGGGGTTCGGCCTGGATCACCGACTCCACCTTGATCAGCGCCGGCGCCCGCCGGACCTTGGCGAGCATGGCCTTCTTGCCGCGGGCCTCCAGGGTGCCCTCGAGCACCAGGTCCTCGACGAAGTGCGCGACGACACCGTCCTTGCCCTCCGATGTGACGATCACGAGGCGCTCGGCGCCGGCTTCGGCGGCCTCCTCGGCGACGAGTTCGATGCCGGGGGTGTCCACGACGGGCAGCAACTCCTTCGGCACCGTCTTGGTCGCCGGGAGAAACCGCGTCCCAAGGCCGGCCGCCGGCACGATGGCCGTGCGCGGAATCGGTACCCGTTCGCTGAGCATGGAACGAACCCTAACGCGAAGGACCCCTGGCGTCGCACGGGTACCGCTGTCAGGGTGTACTCATGGCCGCCGCAGGTAAAACCCGATTACGCAGCGAACTGCTGGCGGCTCGACGAGCGATCCCGGAGTCCCTGCGCCGCAAGGAGTCCGAGCAAATTCGCGACCGGATGGTCGAGGCGGCGGCAGACGCGGAGACCGTCTGCGCCTACGTTCCGATGGGCACCGAGCCGGGCTCACCCGAGATCCTGGACGCCCTGTCCCGGGTGTGCCCGACGGTGTTACTGCCCGTCGCACTCGCCGGGCCGGACGGCGAGCACCTGCCGCTGCAGTGGGGCCGCTACGTTCCCGGGCAGCTGAACAGGGGCCGGTTCGGCGCACAGGAGCCCCCCGAGCCGTGGCTGCCGGCACCGGCGATCTCGACCGCGGAGGTGGTGCTGGTTCCCGCTCTGGCCGTCGACCGCGGCGGAGTGCGACTGGGCCGGGGTGGGGGCTTCTATGACCGCTCCCTCCTTCTGTGCACGCCCGGCGCCAGGCTGGTCGCGGTGGTGCGCGACGACGAAGTGCTCGACGCGCTGCCGGCCGAACCGCACGACGTCCGGATGACCCACGCCCTCACCCCGGAAGGCGGCCTGATCACACTCGGGAATGCCCGGTAGCGGATGGCGGTTCTAGCACTTGGCGCGGTAGAGTGCTAATTCATCCCAGTCCTTCGGAGGTTGATGTGCCGACCTACAGCTACGCGTGTACCGAGTGCGACAACCGGTTCGACGCGGTGCAGGCGTTCACCGACGATGCGCTGACCGCCTGCCCGCGGTGCTCGGGCCGGCTGCGCAAGCTGTTCAACTCGGTGGGCGTGGTCTTCAAGGGCAGCGGCTTCTACCGCACCGACAGCCGGGATTCGGCGTCGAAGAGTTCGGGCGCGAGTTCGTCCGGCGAGAAGTCGGGCGGCCCGGAGAAGTCCTCGAGCGGCGACTCCGGGTCCGGATCGTCGTCGTCGGGCTCCAGCACGCCGTCCTCGAGCAGCTCGGCTCCGGCAACCACCTCAAGCTAGACGTTATCCACAGGCCCCAGCCGGCCCGTCAGCCCCGGGGCCCCGCGCCGCCCTAACCTGTCGGCATGGCCAAATCACTCAATCCGACTCTGTTGGAACGCGTTTCGCGCGCCCTGAGACCGGATATCGCGCGCACCGCCATGGCCCGGCGCGCGGCGGCGGGATTCCTGGTTCTGCTCGCCGCGGTCATCGCCCTGCGGCCCGACGCGGAGCACCAGCGGCGCGACGTCGTCGTCGCCGTCCGCGACCTGAGTCCGGGCGTGACACTCACCGCCGGGGACATGGCGCTGCGCACGCGGCCGGTTGCGACCATCCCCGATGGCGCCGCCACCGCGGTCGACGCCCTGATCGGCGCTACCCTGGCGGGGCCGTCACGGCGCGGCGAAGTACTGACCGACGCCCGCATCCTGGGATCGCGGCTGGCGAATCTGACGGCCGGACCGGATGCACGCGTGGTTCCACTGCATCTGGCCGACGCCGCGGTTCCGGACCTGATCCGGCCTGGCGACGTCGTCGATGTCCTGGGCGCCCCCTCCGCCGACACCGACGCGAGCCCCCGGGTGGTCGCGGCCAATGCGGTGGTGGTGCTGGTGTCGACGCCAGGCAAGGTGCCGGGCGCGAACAGTGATCGTGTGGTGCTGGTCGCCCTTCCCGCTGCGGCAGCCAACACCCTGGCGGGTGCGACGCTGGTGCAGTCGGTGACGTTGACGATTCACTGACTCAGATCTCTGGACTGGTCATCCAAAAATGCACTTGCGCTAGGCTTTTCCACGCCAACGGCAGATTCAGCAAAGAAAGGCACACCCCGTGTTCAAGGGATTCAAGGATTTCATCGCAAAAGGCAACATCGTCGACCTCGCCGTCGCGGTGGCCATTGGCGCGGCCTTCACCGGTCTTGTCACCAAGTTCACCGACAGCGTCATCCAGCCGTTGATCAACCGGGTCGGGGCGGGCAAGGAGTCGTCGTACGGCATCCTCAGGATCAACATCGGCGGTGGCCAGACCATCGACCTCAACGTCTTGCTGTCGGCGGCCATCAATTTCCTCATCGTCGCCGCCGCGATCTACTTCTTTGTGGTGGTTCCCTACAACCGGATCCGCGGCAAGCAGGCGGCGGAGGCGGCCGGAGACAAGGAACTGCGTCTGCTGACCGAGATCCGCGACGCCCTCGGAGGCAAGGACACCGGGCCGGACGCCACACCAGTCGGGACGAAGCGCACGCTGCAGAAGTAATCACGCCGAACGAAAACGCCCCGGGCCTTGTCGGCCCGGGGCGCTTCTGCTGGCTGAAGGATCAGTTCATGTTCCAGGGTTCGCCGTAGGTGGTGACGGAGTCACCGGCCTTGGAGATCAGCCGGGCGAAGGGGCGCAGCAGCACACCGCCGGCCGCGCCGGTCACCGTGCCGTGGGCGTTGGCCAC
>WBZU01000094.1_pt1 | contig 92905 bp, 68 predicted proteins | sample 5204311 | NCBI WGS metagenome assembly WBZU01 (sample SAMN12344359, study PRJNA552823) | activated sludge metagenome | biome: Activated sludge suspended growth; feature: Nitrification reactor; material: Wastewater; isolation source: activated sludge from nitrification reactor of wastewater...
GATGCCCATCGGGTTGCAGTGGCGCGGCTCGACGCGAAAGCCCAGCTGCACGCCGCCGCCTTCGACCTTGCGCAGGTACAGCGGGCCGTTGGCGCCGATGAAGCCGCTGCCGCCGTACTGGCGCGGACGGAAGCCTTCGGGAACGTCGGGGCTGGGGGAGTCGGCGGTGGCGGTCATCGGCAGGGCGAGGTCGGCGGCAAGGCGATGGCCCCGATTCTGCGCGAAGGCGTTCGCGCCGATGCTGCGACCGGACTTGCCCGCCCGAGTCAGAGGCCGAAGGCCGACACCGACACCGACACCGACACCGACACCGACACCGACACTGCCGCGTTCAGGGCGATCGACCGGCTCCGGCTGAGCTCGGCGCAAGCGCTGAAGTCGATGCGCCGGTGCAGGCGCTGCCCGGCCCGGCCCTCGGCCGCGGGCGGCCGGCGGCCGTCGCGCGGGGCAGCCCGCTCGGGCAGGCGCTGCTGACGATGGCGCCGTTGCGGATCAGCACTCGACGATGTTCACCGCCAGGCCGCCGCGCGCCGTTTCCTTGTACTTGGTCATCATGTCGGCGCCGGTCTCGCGCATCGTCTTGATCACCTGGTCCAGGCTGACGTGATGGGTGCCGTCGCCGTGCAGCGCCATGCGCGCGGCGTTGATCGCCTTGACCGACGCGATCGCGTTGCGCTCGATGCAGGGGATCTGCACGAGGCCGCCGACCGGGTCGCAGGTCAGCCCGAGGTGGTGCTCCATGCCGATCTCGGCCGCGTTCTCCACCTGCGCCGGCGTGCCGCCGAGCACCGCGCACAGCGCGCCGGCGGCCATGCTGCAGGCCACGCCGACCTCGCCCTGGCAGCCGACCTCGGCGCCGCTGATGCTGGCGTTCTCCTTGTACAGCAGGCCGATCGCGCCGGCGGTGAGCAGGAAGTCGACGACGCCGGTGTCGGTCGCGCCCAGGCCGGCGCCGGGCCGCCCCAAGCCGGCCGTGCCCCCCTCGGGGCTGCCGGCGCTTGCCGCCGGAGGGGGCGGGTTCACGAAGCGCGTGTAGTAGTGCAGCACCGCCGGCACGATGCCGGCCGCGCCGTTGGTGGGCGCGGTGACGACGCGGCCGCCGGCGGCGTTCTCCTCGTTGACCGCGAGCGCGTACAGGTTCACCCAGTCGAGCACCTGCAGCGGGTCGCGCAGCGCGGCTTCGGGGTTGGCGGTCAGGTCGCGGTACAGCGCGGCCGCGCGCCGGCGCACCTTGAAGCCGCCGGGCAGCGTGCCGTCGTGCGTCAAGCCCCGCTTCATGCAGTCCTGCATCGTCTGCCAGATGCGCAGCAGGCCGGCGTCGATCTCGGCGTCGCTGCGCCAGTGGCGCTCGTTCGCGCGCATCACGCCGGCGATCGTCAGGCGCTCGCGCTGCGTGATCGCGAGCAGTTCGTCGCCGCTGTGGAAGGGCAGCGGCAGCACCGTGGTGTCGGGGGCGATCGCCGCGCGCCGGCTGCCGTCGGCGGCCACCTCGTCGGTGATCACGAAGCCGCCGCCGACCGAGTAGTACACCCGGTTCGCCAGTTCGGCGCCGCCGGCGTCGAAGGCGGCAAAGCGCATGCCGTTGGCGTGCAGCGGCAGCGATTCGCGCCGGCGGAACTGCAGGTCGCGCTTCTCGGCGAACTCGATCGCCTGCAGCCCGGCGAGCTTGATGCGGCCGCTGTCGCGCACCGCCTTCAGCAGTGCGGGGATCGCGTCGACCTCGACGGTGTCGGGCTCGTGGCCGGCCAGCCCCAGCAGCACCGCCTTGTCGCTGCCGTGGCCCTTGCCGGTGGCGCCGAGCGAGCCGTACAGGCCGCAGTGCACGCGCGCGGTGCGCGGCAGCAGGCCGTCGTGCTGCAGCCGCAGCGCGAACAGCCGCGCCGCGCGCATCGGCCCGACGGTGTGCGAGCTGCTCGGCCCGATGCCGATCTTGAACAGGTCGAAGACGGAGACGGCCATCGCGCGGCCCTCAGGTGTAGGCCTCGAGCGGCGGGCAGCTGCAGAACAGGTGGCGGTCGCCGTGCACGTTGTCCACGCGCGCCACCGGGCTCCAGTACTTGGCGCCGCGCAGCGCCGGCACCGGGTAGGCCGCTTCCTCGCGCGAATAGGCGTGCGGCCAGTCGGCCGCGAGCAGCATCTCGGCGGTGTGCGGCGCGTGCTTCAGCGGGTTGTCGTCGCGCGGCCACCCGCCCTGATCCGGGCCGGCTTCGACCTTGGCGATCTCGGCGCGGATCGCGATCATCGCGTCGCAGAAGCGGTCCAGCTCGGCCAGCGGTTCGCTCTCGGTGGGCTCGACCATCAGCGTGCCGGCCACCGGGAAGCTCAGCGTGGGTGCGTGGAAGCCGTAGTCGATCAGCCGCTTGGCGACGTCCTCGGCGCCGACGCCGCTGGTCTTCTGCAGCGGGCGCAGGTCGAGGATGCACTCGTGCGCGACGCCGCCGCCGCGCACCCCGGCGTTCTCGCCGCTGAAGTGGATGTCGTAGTGGTCGGCCAGGCGCGCGGCCACGTAGTTGGCCGCCAGGATCGCGGTCTCGGTCGCGTGCTGCAGCCCGGCGGCGCCCATCATGCGGATGTACATCCAGCTGATCGGCAGCACGGAGGCGTTGCCCCAGGGCGCCGCGCTGATCGCGCCCACCGGCGCCTGCGCTGGCGCGCCCGGCAGCGCCGGCAGGAAGGGTGCCAGGTCCTGCACCACGCACACCGGGCCGACGCCGGGGCCGCCGCCGCCGTGCGGGATGCTGAAGGTCTTGTGCAGGTTCAGGTGGCTGACGTCGCCGCCGAACTCGCCCGGCGCCGCCAGCCCGACCAGCGCGTTCAGGTTCGCGCCGTCCACGTAGACGCGGCCGCCGTGCGCGTGCACCAGCGCGCACAGCTCCTTCACGTGCGCCTCGAACACGCCGTAGGTGGACGGGTAGGTGATCATCATCGCCGCCAGCTCCGCGCGGTGCTTCTCGCACTTGGCGCGCAGGTCGTCCAGGTCGACGTTGCCCATCGCGTCGCACTTGACCACCACCACCTGCATGCCGACCATGCCGGCGCTGGCCGGGTTGGTGCCGTGCGCCGATTCGGGGATCAGGCACACGGTGCGCGCGTGGTCGCCGCGGCTCGCGTGCCAGGCGCGGATCGCCAGCAGCCCCGCGTACTCGCCCTGCGAGCCGGCGTTGGGCTGCAGGCTGACGGCGGCGTAGCCGGTGATCTCGGCCAGCCAGGCGCACAGCTGGTCGTTGAGCTGCTGATAGCCGGCGAGCTGGTCGCGCGGTGCGAAGGGGTGCACCTGCGCGAACTCGGGCCAGGTGATCGGGATCATCTCGGCCGTGGCGTTGAGCTTCATCGTGCAGCTGCCCAGCGGGATCATGCTGCGATCGAGCGCCAGATCCTTGTCGCTCAGGGAGCGGATGTAGCGCAGCATCTCGGTTTCGCTGCGGTGCGCGTTGAACACCGGATGCGTGAGGAACGGCGACGTGCGCCGCAACGCGGCCGGGATCATCGGCTCGACGCCGGCCTCGAACTCGGCCACGCGCGGCAGCGCGGCGCCGTCGGCGGCGAACACCCGCCACAGCGCCTCGATGTCGGCGCGCGTGGTGGTCTCGTCGAGCGCGATGCCGAGCATCGTGTCGCCCCACTCGGGGTAGCGGCGCAGGTTCATGCCGGCGGCCAGCGCGCGCGCGGCGAATTCGGCGGTGCGCGCGCCGGTGTCGAGCGTGATCGCGTCGAAGGCCGCTTCGGTGCGCACCGCCACGCCGAGCCGGCGCAGCCCGGCGGCCAGGATCGCGGTGTAGGCGGCCACGCGCCGCGCGATCCGCGTCAGGCCCTCGGGGCCGTGGTAGACGGCGTACATGCTCGCGAGCACCGCCAGCAGCACCTGCGCGGTGCAGATGTTGCTGGTGGCCTTCTCGCGCCGGATGTGCTGCTCGCGCGTCTGCAGCGCCAGCCGGTACGCGGTGCGGCCCTGCGCATCGACGCTGACGCCCACCAGCCGCCCCGGCAGGCTGCGCTTCCACTCGTCGCGGCAGGCCAGGTACGCGGCGTGCGGGCCGCCGCCGCCCATCGGCACGCCGAAGCGCTGGGTGTTGCCGTAGGCGATGTCGGCGCCGAATTCGCCCGGCGGCTTGATCAGCGCCAGCGCCAGCAGATCGGCGCCGACGATGAAGGCGGCGCCGTGCGCGTGGATGCGCTCGGCCTGGCCGTGCAGGTCGTGCAGATCGCCCGAGGTGGCGGGCAGCTGGTCGAGCGCGGCGAAGTAGTCGCCGCCGGCGATCAGCGCATCCCATTCGGCCGCCGAATTCGCGGGCACGACCTGCAGCCCCAGCGGCTCGGCGCGGGTGCGCAGCACGTCCAGCGTCTGCGGGTGCACGTCGCCGGCGACGACGATCTTGTGGCTCGGGCTCTTTGCGCTGCGCCGCGCCAGCGTCATCGCCTCGGCCGCGGCGGTGGCCTCGTCGAGCATCGACGCGTTGGCGATCGCCATGCCGGTCAGGTCGCACACCATCGTCTGGAAGTTGACCAGCGCCTCGAGCCGGCCCTGGCTGATCTCGGCCTGGTAGGGCGTGTAGGCGGTGTACCAGGCCGGGTTCTCGAGGATGTTGCGCTGGATGACGCCGGGCATGTGGGTGCCGTGGTAGCCCTGGCCGATGAAGCTCTTGAGCACGCGGTTGCCGGCGGCCAGCGCCTTGAGCTCGGCCAGCGCCTGCGCCTCGGTGGCCGGCGGCGGCAGGTTCAGCGGCCGCCGGCGCGCGATGCTCGCCGGCACCAGCGCCTCGACCAGCGCGGCGCGCGACGCCGCGCCGATCGCCGCCAGCATGCGCGGCTCGTCGGCAGCGCCGGGGCCGATGTGGCGGGCGGTGAATTCGCGCGGGTTCTCGAGTTCGGACAGCGGATGTGCGGGCATGGCGGTTGGCAGGTGACGGATGGCAGGAAGGGGCAACCCGGCGGCGGCGCGGGCCCGGGCGCCGGCCTCGGCGCGCGCATCGCCGGCGTGCCGGCGATGCGCGTGCGGGTGCGCGGCTACAGCGTCTTGAGCAGTGCGTCGTAGCCGGGCGGGTCCATCAGCTGCTCGAACTCGGCCATGTCGGCGACATGGATCTTGAAGAACCAGCCTTCGCCCATCGGGTCGCGGTTGGCCAGCGCCGGGTCGGCGCGCAGCGCGTCGTTGACCTCGACCACTTCGCCGCTGACCGGCATGTACAGGTCGGCCGCGGCCTTGACGCTTTCGACCACGCCCGCGATCTCGCCCTTCTTCAGCGTCCGGCCCACCGCGGGCAGGTCGACGAACACGATGTCGCCCAGCGCTTCCTGCGCGTGCAGCGTGATGCCGACCACGGCGGCTTCGTGATCCTCGATGTTGATCCATTCGTGGTCGGGCGTGAACATGGTCGTCACAGGCGTGCTCCTCGGGGTCGGGTGGGGGCGGGTGGGAACGGATCAGCCGCGGTGGTAGCGGTGCGGCACGAAGGGCATCGGCGTCACGCGCATCGGCACGCGCTGCAGGCGCACTTCGGCGTAGACCTCGGCCGCCGGGCGCGCATAGTCGCTGACCACGTAGGCCATCGCGATCGGCTTGTCGACGGTGGGCGTGATCGTGCCGCTGGTGACCTTGCCGATCCTGTGGCCGCGGCTGTCGACGACGTTCATGCCTTCGCGCACCGGCACGCGCTCGAGCGCCACCAGGCCCACGCGCTTGTGCGGCGCGCCCTGGGTCATCTGCAGCGCGATCACCTCCGCGCCCGGGTAGCGGCCTTCGCGCTCGCCGCCCGAGCGCCGGACCTTGGGGATCGCCCAGGTCAGCCCGGCATGGACCGGGTTGGTGCGGTCGTTGATGTCGTGGCCGTACAGGCACAGGCCGGCCTCGAGCCGCAGCGTGTCGCGTGCGCCCAGGCCCGCGGGCTTGACCTCGCGCATCTGGGTCAGTGCGCGCGCCAGCGGCTCGGCGGCGTCGGCGGGCATCGAGATCTCGAAGCCGTCCTCGCCGGTGTAGCCCGAGCGCGTGACGTAGCACTCCACGCCGGCGAGCGTGAAGCTGCCGCCGGTCATGAAGACCAGGCCGGCCACGTCGGGGTTCAACTGCGCGAGCGCGGCGACCGCCTTGGGCCCTTGCAGCGCCAGCAGCGCGCGGTCGGGCAGCGGCACGATCTGGCAGCGGCCGCCGAGGTTGGTGACCAGGTGCTGGGTGTCGAAGGCCTTGCGGTCGGCATTGACCACGAGCAGCAGGTCGTGGTCGCGGCGCGTGACCATCAGGTCGTCGAGGATGCCGCCGGCGGGGTTGGTGAAGAAGCCGTAGCGCTGCTGGTTCAGGCCCAGGCCGATCAGGTCGATCGGCATCAGGCTCTCGAGCGCGCGGTCGGCGCCGTCGCCGATCAGCCGGATCTGGCCCATGTGCGACACGTCGAACAGCGCCGCCGAATCGCGGCACTGCTTGTGCTCGGCGACGATGCCGGCCGGGTAGCTGACCGGCATCTCGTAGCCGGCGAAGGGCACCATCTTGGCGCCGTGTTCGACGTGGAAGGCGTGCAGCGGGGTCTTCAGCAGCTCGGCAGACATGGCGTTCTCCCAGGTTGGCGCAACCATCGCATTCTGGTCGCATTTTGGCCCGTGCAGCGCCCGGCGGCGCCGGTTGAAGCGGCCGCCCCGGCGCCGCGTGCGCCGCGCATGCGAGGCGGCTGGGGTCGGGTCAGCCCGATAATGGGCTGGCACGGGCCGTGGGGCCCGACTGGAGAAGCCATGCTCAACCGACGCCACAGCCTGGCAGCCCTGATCGCGATGGGGGCCGCCGCCGGTGCGGCTGCCAAGGACCGCTGCGAGGCCTTCACGCCCGAGCGGCAACAGGCCAAGACCCCGGGAGAAGCGCTGCAGCGGCTGAAGGACGGCAACGCCCGCTTCGCTTCGGGCCAGGCGCTGCACTGCGACCTGCTCGAGCAGGTGCGCAGCACCGCGCAGCAGCAGGCGCCGTTCTGCGCGATCCTGGGCTGCATCGACAGCCGCGTGCCGCCGGAGCTGATCTTCGACCAGAACATCGGCGACATGTTCGTCGCGCGCGTGGCCGGCAACATCGCCAGCCCCGACATCATCGGCAGCCTGGAGTTCGCGACCGCGCTGGCCGGAGCCAAGCTGATCGTGGTGCTCGCCCACAGCGAGTGCGGCGCGGTCAAGGGCGCGATCGACGACGCCAAGCTGGGCAGCCTGACCGGCGTGCTGGCGCAGATCCGCCCGGCGCTGGGCCAGTTGAACTACAAGGGCGTGCCGACTTCCAAGGACGCGGCGCTGGTGCAGCGCGTGGCCGAGCAGAACGCGAAGGACGCTGCCGCCCACCTGACCAGCCGCAGCCCGACCATGGCCGGCCTGGTGCGCGATGGCAAGCTGAAGGTGGTGCACGCGATGCACGACGTGGCCACCGGCAAGGTCGCCTGGTTCGGCTGACGCGCCGCATTCGGAGCCGGCGGGCGCGGCGGCATGCGCAGTACCGCTGCCGTTGACCGCAACGCCGCCGCGGGCGTTGCAGTACGGCGCCCGCGCCGTGCGAAGATTCGGGCGTGAGCAAGCCCATACCCCACTGGGAGCCGCTGTCGGACGCGGTGCTGGCCGACCAGCTGCACGCCTACGACCGGCAGCGTCGCGCGTGCCCGCTGGCACGTTCGCCGCGCGGCGTCAGTCTTCTGCGGCATGCCGACGTGGTCGCGGCCGCGGGCGACCCTGAGACCTTCTCGTCGGCAGCGTCGGAATTCCGCCAGGTGCCCAACAGCCTGGACCCGCCCGAGCACGCCGCGTTCCGGGCGGCGATCGACCCCTTCTTCACGCCCGAGCGCATGCGCCGGCTCGAGCCGCGGCTGCACGCGATCGCGCACCAGATCGCCGGCGCGCTGCCGCGCGGCGCCGCGGTGGATGCGGTGACCGAGCTCGGCTGCGCGTACGCGGTGCGCGCGCAGGCCGAGTGGCTCGGCTGGCAGGGCATCGAGCCCGAGCTGCTCGCCTGGATGGCGGCCAACCACGCGGCCACGCGCTCGAAGGACCGCTCGCGCACGGCGGCCGTGGCGGCGGACTTCGACGCGCTGGTGCGCGCGCAGGTGCAGCGCCGGCGCGATGCCGGCGCCGCGGCGCCGCCCGATCCGACGACCGAGCTGATGCAGGTCACGGTCGGGGGCCGGCGCCTGTCGGATGCCGACGTGGTGTCGGTGCTGCGCAACTGGACGGCGGGCGACCTGGCGTCGATGGCGGCGGCCGTGGGCGTGGTGCTGCACTTCCTGGCCACGCGCGCCGACGTGCAGGCCGCACTGCGCGCCGATCCGGCCGGGCTGCCCGCGGCGATCGACGAGATGCTGCGCATCGACGACCCCTTCCTGGTCAACCGCCGCGTGACGACGCGGGCGACCGAGGTCGCCGGCTGCTCGCTCGAGGCCGGTACCCGCATCTACCTGCACTGGACTTCGGCCAACCGCGACGAGGCGGTGTTCGGCGACCCCGACGCCTACCGGCCGCAGGAGAACGCCGCGCACAACCTGGTCTACGGCACCGGCATCCATGTGTGCCCGGGCCGGCCGCTGGCCACGCTCGAGCTGGTCGTGCTGGTGCGCACGTTGTTCGAGCTGACGCAGCACATCGAGCCCGCGGCGGGTGACGCGCCGGTGCGCGAGACCTACCCGCTCGGCGGCTGGGCCCGGTTCGCGGTCGTGCTGCGCTGACGCGGCCGCCGCGCGCGCCGCAGCGCCGGCGTGCCGGCGCTGCGCGTGCGGCGCGGGCCGCCACCCCCTTTCAGGAGTCCCGGATGAGCACGACCTTTCGCAAGACCGTCGCCGTGGTGGCGGCCGTCGCCTTCGCCGTGGCGGGCGTCGCCTACTGGTACTGGTCGCCGCTGATCGCGCTGCACGAGCTGCAGACGGCGGCCCAGGCGCGCGACACCGACGCCTTCAACCGCCATGTCGACTACGCGAAGCTGCGCGACAGCCTGAAGAGCCAGCTCGGCGCCAAGGTGGCCGACGCGATGGGCGACGGCTCGGCCGGCGCCAACGCCGGCGCCGCGCTGGGCACGATGCTCGGCATGGCGATCGCCGACCGGATGATCGAGGTGCTGGTGCGGCCCGAAGTGGTGATGATGGCGATGTCCGACGGCGTGCTCAGCGAAGCCGCCGGCCACGCCGCCGGCGCTGTTGGTGCGGGCGCGGGCGCGGGCGCGGGCGAACCCAAGCGCCCGGCGGTGCAGTGGACGCTCGACCACGAGGGGGCCGACCGCGTCGTCGCCTATGCGTCGATTCCCGGCAAGGGCGCGGCCGGCGGGGCGACCGGCTTCGTCTTCGACCGCGACGGCTTTGCCGGTTGGAAGCTGACCGGGGTGCGGTTGCCGCAGGGCAAGTGACGCGCGCGGCGCCGGTCCCGGCGGCCGTGCAGCGGCCGGGGCGGGTGCTGCCGGCTTGCGCTATCGTCGCCGGCACCGGCCGCTGCCCACCCTGCCATGGACGACATCGCCACGCTGCGCCGCATCCTGCGCACCTGCCGCCGCATCGCGGTGGTCGGCTTGTCGGCCGAATGGCACCGGCCGAGCTTCTTCGTCGCCAAGTACCTGCTGCAGCACGGCTGCGAGGTGTTCCCCGTCAACCCGCGCTATGCCGGCGGGCAGATCCTCGGCCGGCCCTGCGTGGCCGCGCTCGAGGAACTGGACGCGCCGGTGGACATGGTCGATGTGTTCCGCCGCAGCGCCGACGTGCTGCCGATCGCGCGCAGCGCGGTCGCGATCGGCGCGAAGTGCCTGTGGCAGCAGATCGGCGTGGTCAACCTCGAGGCCGACGCGCTGGTGCGCGCGGCCGGGCTCGATTCGGTGATGGATCGCTGCGTGAAGATCGAGCACGCGCGCCTGTTCGGCGGGCTGAACTGGATCGGCGTGAACACCCGCGTGATCTCGGCGCGGCGGCCGGTGTGAGCGGCCGGTCGACAGGCTGAAAGGCGACCGATGGCCGACCGCGCATTCAAGCCCGAGACGCTGGCGATCCACGCCGGCCAGATCCCCGACGCCGCGGTCGGCGCGCGTGCGCTGCCGATCTACCAGACGACGAGCTTCGTGTTCGACAGCGCCGACCACGCCGCCAGCCTGTTCAACCTGCAGACCTTCGGCAACGTCTATTCGCGCCTGAGCAACCCGACCGTGGCCGCACTCGAGGAGCGCATTGCCGCGCTCGAAGGCGGCCGCGCCGCGGTGGCCGCGGCCAGCGGCATGGCGGCCGAGGCGCTGGCGCTGATGACGATCCTGCAGGCCGGCGACCACGTGGTCGCCGCCGGCGCGCTGTACGGCGGCACGGTGACGATGCTGAGCGTGAACCTCGCCAAGTTCGGCATCGAGGCCAGCTTCGTCGATGCGGCCCGGCCCGAAGCCTTCGCCGCCGCGATGCGCCCGAACACGCGCGCCGTGTTCGCCGAGTCGCTCGGCAACCCGAGCCTGGCGGTGCTCGACATCGCCGCGGTCGCCGCGGTCGCGCACGCGCACGGCGTGCCGCTGGTCGTCGACAACACGGTGCCCAGCCCCTTCCTGTGCCGGCCCTTCGACCACGGTGCCGACATCGTCGTGCACAGCGCGACCAAGTACCTGGGCGGCCACGGCAGCACGCTCGGCGGCGTGGTCGCCGAAAGCGGACGCTTCCCGTGGGACAACGGCAAGTTCCCGGGCATGACCGAGCCCAGCCCCGGCTACCACGGCGTACGCTTCTACGAGACCTTCGGCGACTTCGGCTTCACGATGCGCTGCCGGATGGAGACGCTGCGCGTGTACGGTGCCGCGCTGAGCCCGATGAGCGCGTGGCAGATCCTGCAGGGCGTCGAGACGCTGCCGCTGCGCATGGAGCGGCACTGCGCCAACGCGCTCGCGGTCGCGAAGTTCCTGCAGGCCGACCCGCGCGTGGGCTGGGTCAACTACCCGGGGCTGCCGGATCACCCGCAGCATGCGCTGCTGAGCCGGCAGATGCGCGGCGCGTCGGGGCTGCTGGCCTTCGGCGTGAAGGGCGGCGAGGCCGCCGGCGTGAAGTTCATCGAGGCGGCGCAGTTCATGAGCCACCTGGTCAACATCGGCGATACGCGCACGCTGATCAGCCACCCGGCCAGCACCACCCACCGCCAGCTCGACGAGGCGCAGGCGCGCGCCGCCGGCGTCACGCCGGACATGGTGCGCATTTCGGTCGGGCTCGAACACATCGACGACATCCTGTGGGACATCGACCAGGCGCTCGCCCGGGCAGGCGCATAGCGGCCTGGCGCCCGGCCGCGCGGCGGCACGACAGCCCTCGGTGCGGCGATGCCCGCATTTCCGGAGATCCCCGATGCCCGCCTACCTGATCGCCAGCCTCGAAGTCACCGACCCCGCGCTGTACGGCGACTACAGCCGCCAGGTCGCGGCGACCGTGCACGCGCATGGCGGCCGCTTCATCGTGGCCGGCGGCGCGAGCCGCCTGCTCGAAGGCCAGACGCTTGCGCCGCGCACGGTGGTGCTCGAGTTCCCCGACATGGCGCATCTGCAGGCCTGGTACGACTCGCCCGAGTACCGGCCGCTGATCGAGCTGCGCCGGCGCGCCAGCCGCGGCACGCTGATCGCCGTCGAAGGCGTCGCCCCCTGAACCGCACAACCTGCGAAAGGCCGCTGTCATGACCGAATCGCTGTCCCGCCGCGCGCCGCGCCGCTTCTGGGGCTGGGGCAACGCCGACGCTGCGCTGAGCCCGCGCGAGCAGGCCACGGTGAAGGGCATGCTCGCTGCGCTCGATGCGCCGCTCGACGACCGCCCGGTGCCGCAGGTGGGCGAGTTCACGCTGCCGGCGCCGCGCGTCGCGCCGCCGGCGGCGCTGGCGCCGATGTTCTCGGCCGCGCCGCTGGACCGGCTGAACCACAGCACCGGCAAGAGCTGGGCCGATTGCGCGCGCATGTGGCTGCGCCAGGCGCCGACGCCGCCCGACTGGGTCGCGTACCCCGACGACGAGCAGGCGGTTGCCGACATCCTCGACTGGGCGTCGGCTGCCAAGGTCGCGGTGATCCCGTACGGCGGCGGCAGCAGCGTGTGCGGCGGCGTCGAGGCCGCCGTCGGCAGCGGCTACGCCGGCGCGGTGTCGCTGGACCTCGAGCGCCTGAACCGCGTGCTCGAGGTCGACCCGGTCAGCCGCGCCGCGTGCATCCAGGGCGGCGCGCTCGGGCCCGAGCTGGAAGCGCAGCTCAAGCCCCACGGCCTGACGCTGCGCCACTTCCCGCAGAGCTTCGAGTTCTCGACGCTCGGCGGCTGGATCGTCACCCGCTCGGGCGGCCACTACGCGACGCAGCACACGCACATCGACGACTTCGTCGAAGCCACCCGCCTGGTCACGCCGCGCGGCGTGCTGCAAAGCCGGCGCCTGCCGGGATCGGGCGCCGGGCCCGCGCCCGACCGGCTGGTGCTGGGCAGCGAAGGCACGCTGGGCGTGCTCACCGAGGCCTGGGTGCGGCTGCAGGCGCCGCCGCGCTTCCGGGCGTCGGCGGCGGTGCAGTTCGCCGACTTCCTGCAGGCAACCGAAGCCGTGCGCGCGATCGCGCAGTCGGGCCTCGCCCCCAGCAACTGCCGGCTGCTCGATCCGCGCGAGGCGCTGTTCGCCGGTGTGGCAGACGGGCGCCGCACGGTGCTGGTGCTCGGCTTCGAATCGGCCGACCACCCGCTGCAGGCCTGGATGCAGCGTGCGCTCGAACTGGTGGCCGACCACGGCGGCCAGTTCGACGTGCAGGCGGTCGAGCGCTCGATGGCCGGCAGCGACGAGCACCGCAGCGGCGCCGCCGGCGCCTGGCGCGACGCCTTCCTGCGCATGCCCTACTGGCGCGATCCGGCGGTGGGCGCCGGGGTCATCCTCGACACCTTCGAGACCGCGGTCACCTGGGACCGCTTCGCCGCCTTCTACCAAGGCGTGAAGGCCGACCTGGCACGCGCGATCCATGCCGCCACCGGGCAGCAGAGCGAACTGTCGTGCCGCTTCACGCATGTGTACCCCGACGGCCCGGCGCCGTACTTCACCATCGCCACCCGCGCCGCCGACGGCAGCGTCGCCGGCGCGCTCGCGGCCTGGCGCGACATCAAGCAGGCGGCGAACGCGGCGGTGGTGGCGCATGGCGGCACCATCACCCATCACCATGCGGTGGGCCGCGACCACCGCAGCGGCTACGAGCGCGAGGTGGACCCGCTGTTCCGGCAAATGCTGGCCGCGGCCAAGCAGGTGGCCGACCCGCATGCGGTGCTCAACCCGGGCGTGCTGTTCGACCCGGCGGGCAGCGCCGTGGGCATCACCGGCGCGCTGGGTTGAGCGGCGCCAGCCCCGCGCTGTCCGGCGGCAGACCGGCGCGGGCCCGCGACCCCAGCCCCAGCCACGGCCGCAGCCGGCCGCTGCGGCGCGCCAGTTGCCATGCGGCGAAGCCGCCGCCGAAGGTCAGCCCGACGATCAGCAGCGCCTCCAGACCCGCCGGCAAGGCCAGCGGGCGCAGCGCCACGGCCGCGCCGACGATGATCGTCTGGTGCACCAGGTACAGCGGGTACACGGCTTCTGTCAACGCTGCACGCCAGCGGTGGTCGCGGTTCAAGTGGCGGCGCGCGAAGCCGAGGGCAGCGGCCACGCCGCCCCACTGCGCGGCGGCGAAGGCCAGGCGCACCGGCGCGCGCCAGAGCTCGGGCACCGCCGGCCAGCCCGGCAGCCATGCGGGCACGATCACCAGCACCAGCCAGCCGGCCAGGCCCAGCGCCAGCGCCGGCCAGCGCAGCGCTGAAAGTGCATCGAGCAGCGCGCGGCGGCGTGCGAGCAGAACGCCGAACGCGAACATCGCGCCGTAGCTGGCGTGCGCCGCCCAGTCGCCGAACAGCGCGTGGGTCTCGGGCAGCTGCGGGAACAGCCACAGGCGCAGGCCGCCGAACAGCAGCAGCGGCGCCAGCAGCAGCCGCCAGCCCGCCAGCCGGGCCGGCGCATCGGCGATGCGCCGCAGACCCGCGTGCGGCAGCAGGCGCAGCGCCGCCAGCAGCAGCATCGTGTACACCCACACATAGGGCAGGAACCACAGGTGGTTCCAGGTGGGCAGGATCAGGCATTCCCTGGCGCTGCAGAAGCCCGTGTAGGCGCTGAAGTACAGGCCCAGGAAGTCGAGGTAGCCGCCGTCGTAGCCGAACTGCTCGCGCACCTGCAGCCAGGCCTGCGGCGGCACGACCACCGCCATGCCGAACAGCAGCGGCAGCAGCAGCCGCTTCGAGCGCTCGCGCGCCAGCCCGGCGCGGCCGAGCATCAGCCCGGTGGCCAGCCCCGAGACCACGAACAGCAGGCTCATGCGCCACGGGCTGGTGAGGCGCATCAGCGGCTCGAGCGCGGCGTAGGTCGGCGCGTGTTTGACGTGCCAGCCCCAGGGCACGTAGTACATGCCGACGTGGTAGAGCACCAGCAACGCAAAGGCGCCGATGCGCAGCCAGTCGGCGAAGACCAGGCGTTGTGCGGGCAGGGGATCGAACTTCATCGCGCCAGCGTAGGCCGACACTTCCGCGCGGGCGAGAGGATTGGGGCGAAACGCGCCGTGCGTGGGGCAAGGCAGCCGGCAAGCGCTCAAGGGCTTCATGGACCGACCGGGCGCGATCTCAGGCGCTGGACAGAACGACGTCCAGACGTCTATGATGCTGTACCTTCATCCAGTCTTCAACCATGCCACGCAGACGTCCCGGGCAGGTGCGCGATGCGATCGTCCAGGTACTCGAGCGCAGCCCACGCGGTGCGGCGGTTGCCGAGGTGTGCTCGCAAGTGTCGCAGCTGATCGGTGAAGCGGTGCCGCCCTCGTCGGTGCGCTCGTACCTGCGGTTGAACACGCCCGAGCTGTTCGCCCGCTCCGAGCGCGGCCAGTATGTCCTCGCCGGCTTTGCCGCCGACGAGCCTGCCGCCAGGGCTATCCCCGAACCCGCGCAGGCGCAACACCGCATCGGCCGCGCCCGCCTGGTGCAGGCCGACTGCATCGAGTGGCTGGCGCAGCAGCCGCGCCGGTCGATCCATGCCGTCGTCACCGATCCGCCCTACGGGCTGGTCGAATACACCGCCGCTGAGCAGCGCAAGCTGCGTGCCGGTCGCGGCGGCGTGTGGCGCATCCCGCCGAGCTTCGACGGCGCCAAGCGCTCGCCGCTGCCGCGCTTCACGGTGCTGACTGCCACCGACCTCGACGCGCTCGACCGCTTCTTCGACGACTGGGCGCGCGCACTGCTGGAAGTACTGGTGCCCGGAGCGAACGTGGTGGTGGCGAGCAACCCGCTGCTCTCGCACCGCGTGTCGAACGCGCTTGCCCGCGCCGGGCTCGAGCGGCGCGGCGAACTGGTGCGCCTGGTAATGACGATGCGCGGCGGCGACCGCCCCAAGCACGCCCATGTCGAGTTCGACGGCGTCAGCGTGATGCCGCGCTCGATGTGGGAGCCCTGGCTGCTGTTTCGCCGCCCGCTCGAAGGCCGGGTGCAGGACAACTTGCGCCGTTGGGGCACTGGCGGGTTCAGGCGTATCGGCGACGACAAGCCCTTCGGCGACGTCATCGCCTCGTCGCCGACTCGCGCTGCCGAGCGCAAGCTCGCCAACCACCCGAGCCTGAAGCCGCAGGCCTTCCTGCGCCAACTGGTGCGCGGTGTGCTGCCGCTCGGGCAGGGCGTGGTGCTCGACCCGTTCGCCGGCTCGGGGTCGACCCTCGCTGCGGCCGAAGCCGTGGGCTACGACAGCATCGGCGTCGAGCGCGACGCCGAGTACTTCGCACTCGCGGTGCAGGCGATCCCGCGGCTGGCGGCGATGCCCGTGCCGGCTGGTCAGGCGCGGTAAATCCAGGACTGGCGCAGCTTCGAGATACCCTGCGCGTGCAGGGTCGCGGTGCGCGTGCCGAGTTCGCCACGCTCGTTGCGCCTGAAGTCGGCGACCGTGACGTAGCCGAGATAGATCTCGGTGAAGCTCATCGCTCGCCGCTCGCGCGCCGGCTCGGTGGCGTTGTCGACGCCGTAGACGAACACGCACATCCACTGCTCGCGCGCGCCATGCGTGTCGACTGCGCCGCCGGCCTTGCGCGTGGTCTTGATCTCGATACCCTTGTCGCCGGCCTTGACCGCGTTGCCGGCGTACTCGCCCTTCAGGACCAGGTCCGGGTGGCCGTTGAAGTATTGGTTCACGACCAGCGCGCGCGAATGTTTGGCGAGACTCGCGGTCAGCATGTCGGACAGCACGCCGGACATGATCGCCGGGCGCAGGGTGTCGTCGAGCCGGTCCAGGCCCTTGGCCTCCAGACCGGTGTTGACGTCGTGGAAGAAGTCGTACACGTCCTGCACTGCTGCGCGGATGTCGTCGAGCCGGAGTTCGTACGGCAGCACCGCGAGCGGGTTGAACTTCGACGGATCGAGGGCGTTGCGCTTGACCACCATGGGCATGTTTCGCTCTGCTGCCGGCGTTCGGACTGGTCGTCGTCCGCGGCGCGATCGACGGCGGCGCATGATAGGGCGCGGGCCGGCGACGCATCTCGCGCGTTGGGCTTGGCTCTGCGCAATTGCGCGGGGCTCCTGCCTTTCGGGGCTCGGGTTGTTTGCGTTCACACCCCGAGCGCCCGCTGCAGCCCCTCGCGCCAGGGCCGGCTGCAAGCCAGGCGCGTGCCGTCGCGCAGCGCCACCGTCGCATTGCCGCGGCCGGCGGCCTCGACCGCGCTGACCGCGGCCAGCGCCACCGCGCGGCTGCGGTGGATGCGCACGAAGCCCGGGCCCAGGTCGGCGAGCAGGCCGTCCAGCGTGCGCCGCAGCAGGTGCATGCGCTGCGCGCCGTGCAGTTCGACGTAGTTGTCGGCCGCCTGCAGCCACAGCAGTTCGCTGCAGTCGATGACGTGCAGCTGCCCGCGCTCGGCCACCACCAGCCGCGCCGGCGCCGGCCGCGCCGCGGCCTGCGGCCGGCGCTGGCGGATACGCGCCACCGCACGCGCCAGCCGGGCCGGGTCGACCGGCTTGAGCAGGTAGTCCAGCGCGGCGGCGTCGAAGGCGGGCAGCGCGTAGTCGTCGTAGGCGGTGACGAAAACCACCGCCGGGCCGCCTTGCGCCGCATCGGGCAACGACGCGGCGACGTCCAGGCCGCTCAGCTCGGGCATCTGCACGTCCAGCAGCAGCGCGTCGGGCCGCAGCGATTCGGCCAGCGCCAGTGCCTGCAGGCCGCTGCCGGCCTCGCCCACCACCTGCACCCCGGGCAGCGCGGCCAGCAGGCGCCGCAGCCGCGCGCGCGCCGGCGGTTCGTCGTCGACGATCAGCAGGCGCAGCGGCTCAGCCATGCGCCGGCAGCTCCAGCAGCGCGACGCAGCCGCCGCCCGCTTGTGCCTCCAGGCGCAGCGACGCGGTCTCGCCGTAGAGCGAGCGCAGGCGCTCGCGCAGGTTGTCCAGCGCGACGCCGCTGCCCTCGACGGTCGGCCCGTGGCGCGGCAGGCCGGGCCCGTCGTCGGCGACGCTGACGAGCACGCGGCCGCTCTCGCGGCGCACGGCGATGCGCAGCGTGGTGAGCGCGGCGCGCGGCTCGACCGCGTGCACGAAGGCGTTCTCCAGCAGCGGCTGCAGCGACAGCGCCGGCACCTCGATGGCCGGCGCGGCGCCGATGTCCCACAGCAGCCGCACGCGATCCGCGCCGAAGCGCTGCTGCATCAGCTCGGCGTAGCTGCGCGCCAGCGCCAGCTCGTCGGCCAGCGGGTGCAGCGGCCGGCGCGCGGCCTGGGTGGCGGCGCGCAGCAGCGTGGACAGCCGCAGCAGCGCGGCGTCGGCGGCGTCGGCATCGCCGTGCACCAGGCCGGCGATGGTGTTGAGCGCGTTGTGCAGGAAGTGCGGCTGCATCTGCTGCGTCAACTGCGCCAGCCGCGCCTCGCTGGTCAGGCGCTCCAGGCGTTCGGCGCGCAGCCGCTCGGCGGCCATCGCCTGGTGCGAGCGCAGCGCGAACACGACGCCGGCAAACAGCAGGTAGAAGACCGAGAACTTCAGGCTTTCGTAGGCCAGCACCTCGGGCCAGGGCTGGTGCGGGTAGTCCAGCCCGAAGGCGGCGCGAACCGCATGGCGCGTGCCGTAGAGCAGCGCGACGAAGGCCAGCGCGACCAGCGGCGTCCAGCGCAGCACGCGCCAGAACCAGTGCGCCGGGCGGCCCAGCCAGGGGTCGTCCCGTGGCGTCAGGCGCCAGCGCCAGACCGCCACTGCGGTGGCCGCGAGCATCGACGAGACTTCGTAGAACAGCGGCCAGGGCGCGAGCGGCTGCCCCGCGTACCAGCGCTCCTGCAGGCCGACCAGCACCATCAGCAGGCAGAAGGCCGCCCAGACCGCCGCCAGGCGCGGCGTGATCGGGGCAGGGGCGGCGTTCGCCATCGTGCCGATGATGCACGCCGGCGCCACCGCGCGGCAGCCCGGCCGGGCCGCCGTCAGTCGGCGGCTTCCTTCCAGCCGCCGCCCAGCACCTTGTACAGCGTCACCAGGTTCTGCTGCTGCGCGGCCTGCGCGACGATGGTGGCCTGCTGCGTGGTGAACAGCGAGCGCTGCGCGTCGAGCACGTCCAGGAAGCTGGCGATGCCGTTGCGAAAGCGCAGCTCGGCCAGATCGGAGCGCTTCTGCTCGGCCGCGGTCTGCGCCTGCTGCGCGCGCAACTGCTCGCCGTAGGTGGCGCGCCCGGCCAGCGCGTCGGCCACTTCGCGGAAGGCCGCCTGGATCGAGCGCTGGTACAGCGCCACCGCGATGTCGCGGTCGGCCTCGCTCATCTGCAGGTTGGCGCGGTTGGCGCCGGCATCGAAGATCGGCAGCGTGATGCGCGGCGCGAATTGCCAGGCACCGTTGCTGAACAGGTCGCCGAGGCCGGCGCTGGCCACGCCGGCGCTGGCGGTGAGCGTGATGCGCGGGAAGAAGGCGGCGCGCGCGGCGCCGATGTTGGCGTTGGCTGCCTGGAGCTGGTGTTCGGCCTGCCGGATGTCGGGGCGGCGCTCGAGCAGCTGCGACGGCAGGCCGGCCGGCAGGTCGGCCAGCAGCCCCTGCTGCGCCAGCGGCAGCGCCGCCGGCAGATCGGCCGGCAGCGGCCGCCCCACCAGCAGCACCAGCGCGTTCCGGCCCTGCGCGAGCTGGCGCTGCAGCAGCGCCACCGCCGCGCGCGCACCCTCGACCAGCGTTTCGGCCTGCGCCAGGTCGTACTCCGACAGCGTGCCGTTGTCGAACATCAGCCGCAGCAGCCGGAAGCCTTCGACACGCGAGTCCAGCGTCCGGCGCGCCACCGCGAGCTGCTCCTCGTCGGCCAGCAGCGCCAGGTAGGTGTTGGCCACCGCCGCGACCAGGCTGATCTGAGCCGCCTTGCGCGCCTCTTCGCTGGCGAAGAACTGCTGCAGCGCGGCGTCGGTGAGGCTGCGCACGCGCCCGAACAGGTCGAGCTCCCAGCCGGTGACGCTCAGGCCGGCGGTGTAGAAGCTGTGGCTGCCCTTGCCGTCGGCGCCCGGCTGGTACAGCCCGGTGGCGCCGAGCATCAGCGTCGGGAACAGCTGCGAGCGCTGGATCTGGTATTGCGCGCGCACGCGCTCGATGTTCAGCACCGCCACGCGCAGGTCGCGGTTGTCCTGCAGCGACAGCTCGATCAGCGCCTTCAGCCGCGGGTCGACGAAGAACTGCTGCCAGTCGATGTCGGCGGCGGGCGGCTCGGCGGCAGCAGCCGTTGCGGCGTCCGGCGCGGCGGCAGCAGCCGTTTGCGCTGCCGGCACGGCGTCGGGGTAGCTTGCCGCCACCGGCGCCGCCGGGCGCTCGTAGGGCGGCGCCATCGACGCGCAACCGCCCAGCAGCAGGGCCATGCCGGCCAGAAATGCCCGCCCGACCATCATCGTCCTTCCCCGGCCACGCCGTCGAGTTCGTGCGCGTGCATCTTGCGCTGGCGCTCGCTGCCCTTGAACAGGCTGCGCACCACCACGAAGAATACCGGCACGAACAGCACCGACAGCAGCACCGCGCTGATCATGCCGCCCATCACCCCGGTGCCGATCGAGCGCTGGCTGGCCGAGCCGGCACCGCTGGCGATCGCCAGCGGCAGCACGCCCAGCACGAAAGCCATCGAGGTCATCACGATCGGCCGGAAGCGCAGGTGCGCCGCCTCCAGCGCCGCCTGCGCGACGCTCTTGCCGTGGGCCTGCAGGTCTTTCGCGAACTCGATGATCAGCACCGCGTTCTTCGCCGACAGGCCGATGATCGTGATCAGGCCGATCTTGAAGTACACGTCGTTGCTGTAGCCGCGCGCCTGCGTGGCCAGCACCACGCCGAGCACGCCCAGCGGCACCACCAGCAGCACCGAGAACGGGATCGACCAGCTCTCGTACAGCGCCGCCAGGCACAGGAACACCGCCAGCAGCGAGAACGCGAACAGGTAGATCGCGGTGTCGCCCGCGATCCGCTCCTCGCGCGACTGGCCGGTCCACTCGAATCCGAAGCCGGGCGGCAGCTGCGCCGCGAGCCGCTCCATCTCGGCCATCGCGGTGCCGGTGCTGACCCCGGGCGCGGCGTCGCCGACGATGCGCATCGTCGGGTAGCCGTTGTAGCGGATCAGCTGCATCGGCCCGGTGGTCCAGTGCGGGGTCGCGAAGGCCGACAGCGGCACCAGCTGGCCGTTGCGGTTGATCGCGTTGAGCTTCAGGATGTCGTCGCCCTGCATGCGCCCGGCGGCGTCGGCCTGCACCACCACGCGCTGCAGCCGCCCCTGGCTCTGGAAGTCGTTGACGTAGGTCGAGCCGAAGGCGGTGGAGATCACCAGGTTGATCGCATCGAAGCCCACGCCCAGCGCGGCCGCCTGGTCGCGGTCGATGTCCACGCGCAGCTGCGGCGCGTCTTCCAGGCCGTCGGGGCGCACGCCCGCCAGCTGCCGGCTCTGCCCGGCCATGCCGAGCAGCTGGTTGCGCGCCGCCACGAGCGCGTCGTGGCCGTTGCCGCCGCGGTCCTGCAGGCGGAAGTTGAAGCCGCTGGCGCTGCCCAGCTCGGGGATCGGCGGCGGGCTCAACGGGAAGATGAAGGCGTCCTTGATGCCCATCAGCGCGCCGAAGGCGCGCCCCGCCAGCGCCTGTGCCGACTGCCCCGGAGCCGTCCGCTCGTGCCAGTCCTTCAGCGTGACGAAGGCGATCGCCGCGTTCTGCCCCTGGCCGGAGAAGCTGAAGCCGAGCACGCTGACCATGCTCTGGACCTCGGGCTGCTTCAGGATGTAGGCCTCGACCTGCTCCATCACCGCCAGCGCGCGGTTGGCGGTGGCGCCCGGCGGCAGCTGCACGTTGATCAGCAGGGTGCCCTGGTCTTCGTTCGGCAGGAAGGAGGTCGGCAGCCGCAGCACCAGCCAGATCACGCCGGCGACGATCGCCAGGTACACGAGCATCATGCGCAGGCCGCGGCCCACCAGCTTGCCGAGCAGGCCCTCGTAGCGCTTGGCGGTGGCGCTGAAGCCGCGGTTGAACCAGCCGAAGAAGCCGCCCTTCGCATGGTGGTGGCCGGCCTCGACCTGCTTGAGCAGCGACGCGCACAGCGCCGGCGTCAGCGACAGCGCGAAGAAGGCCGAGAACGCGATCGCCGAGGCCATCACCACCGAGAACTGGCGGTAGATGTTGCCCACCGCGCCGGTGAAGAAGGCCAGCGGCACGAACACCGAGACGAGCACCACCGTGACGCCGACGATCGCGCCGGAGATCTGGCCCATCGCCTTGCGCGTGGCCTCGCGCGGCGGCAGCCCTTCCTCGCTCATGATGCGCTCGACGTTCTCGACCACGACGATCGCGTCGTCGACGACGATGCCCACCACCAGCACCATGCCGAACATCGTCAGCACGTTGATCGAGTAGCCCAGCGCCAGCAGCACCGTGAAGCTGCCCAGCAGCGCCACCGGCACGACGATGGTCGGGATGATCGTGTAGCGCCAGTTCTGCAGGAACAGGAACATCACCACGAACACCAGCGCCACCGCCTCGAGCAGCGTCTCGACCACCTTGCCGATCGAGATCTGCACGAAGCGCGAGGTGTCGTAGGGGATCGCGTAGCTCATCCCCGGCGGGAAGAACTCCTGCAGCGCGTCCAGGCGCGCGCGCACCGCCTTGGCGGTTTCCAGCGCGTTGCCGGTGGGCGCCAGCTGCACGCCGATGCCGGTGGAAGGCTTGCCGTTCAGCCGCGCCGAGGTCGCGTAGGTCTGCGCGCCCAGCTCGATGCGCGCCACCTCGCGCAGGCGCACCGTCGAGCCGTCGGGGTTGGCGCGCAGCACGATGTTGCCGAACTGCTCGACGTTGCTGAGCTGGCCTTCGACGACGACGGTCGCGAAGATGGTCTGGTCGGCCAGGTTCGGCAGGTCGCCCAGCGTGCCCGACGACACCTGCGCGTTCTGCGCGCGGATCGCGCCGTTGACGTCGGCCACCGACAGGCCGAAGCCGAGCAGCTTGGCCGGGTCGATCCAGATGCGCATCGCGCGCTCGGTGCCGAACAGCTGCGCCTGGCCCACGCCGGGCACGCGCTGCAGCTCGGGCAGCACGTTGCGCGCTGCGTAGTCGCCCAGCGCGATCGGGTCGTAGGCCGGGTCGGTGGAGCTCAGGATCGTGAACAGCAGGAAGTTGCTGCGCGACTTGTCCACGCGCACGCCCTGCTGCGTCACCGCCGACGGCAGCCGCGGCGTGGCGCGGCTCAGGCGGTTCTGCACGTCCACCTGCGCCAGGTCGGCGTTGGTGTTGGCCGAGTAGGTCAGCGTCAGCGTGCCGGATCCGTTGGCCTGCGCCACCGACTCCATGTAGATCAGCCCCGGCGAGCCGTTCATCTCCTGCTCGATCACGGTGAGCACGTTGTCCTCGAGCGTCTTGGCCGACGCGCCCGGATAGACCACGGTCACGATGATGCCCGGCGGCGCCACCGGCGGGTACTGCGCCACCGGCAGCTGGGTGATCGACACCGCGCCGCCGACGATCACGAACAGCGCGATCACCCACGCGAAGATGGGCCGGTCGATGAAGAACTTGGCCATCGATGCGGCCCCGTCAGCGGCTCGCGGCCGAAGCCGGCGCCGAGGCGGCGCCCGCCGATGCCGGCGCGCCCGCCGATGCCGCCGCGCCCGCAGACGCCGCCGCGCCCGCCCACGGCACCGGCTTGACCGGCGCGCCCGGGCGCATCTTCTGGAAGCCCTCGACGATCACCTGCTCGCCGGCCTTCAGGCCCGAAGTCACGACCCAGTCCGAACCCGACACGCCGGCGATCGTCACCGTGCGCGGCGCGGCCATGCCGCCTTGGCCGACGACGAGCACGCTGTCGCCCTGCGGCCCGCGCGTCACTGCCTGCTGCGGCACCAGCGTCGCGCCGGCGATCTGGCCCTGCACCAGGCGCGCGCGCACGTACATGCCGGGCAGCAGCAGCGCGTGCGGGTTGGCGACCTCGATGCGCAGCGTCACCTGTGCGGAAGTCGGGTCCACCGACAGGTCGGTGAACAGCAGCCGGCCGCGCTGCGGCAGCTCGCTGCCGTCGTCGAGCACGATCCGCACCGCCGAGCGGTCGGGCGGCGCAGCGCTGGCGGCCTTGCGCAGCCGCGCCACATCGGCCACCGCCTGGGTCGAATTGACGTACACCGGGTCGATCTGCTGGATCAGCGCCAGCTGCGTGGCCTCGGCCGCGGACACGAGCGCGCCTTCGGTCACGAGCGCGCGGCCGATGCGCCCGGAAATCGGCGCGGTGACGCCGGCGTAGCCCAGGTTCAGCTGTGCGCTGCGCAGCGCCGCGCGCGCCGCGGCCACGTCGGCCTCGGCCTGCGCCTGCGCGGCCAGCGCGTTGGTGTAGTCCTGCGCGCTGATCGCGCGCGCGTCGGCCAGCGGCTTGAAGCGCGTCGCCTGCTCGCGGGCCTGCAGCAGGTTGGCTTCGGCCTTGGCCTGCGCCGCCTTGGCACTGTCCACCGCCGCCTGGTACGGCGCCGGGTCGATCTGGAACAGCGGCTGCCCGGCCTTGACGTCGCTGCCCTCCTTGAACAGGCGCTTTTGCACGATGCCGTTGACGCGCGCGCGCACCTGCGCCACGCGCGACGCCTCGACCCGCCCCGGCAGCTCGATGACCAGCGGTTCGGTCTTCGGCGCCACCGTGACCACCGCCACCTCGGGCGGCGGCGGCGCTGCGCCGCCGCCCTGGGCGGCGGCGGGCTTGGATTCGCCGCCGCCGCAGGCGGCCAGCATCAGGCCCAGCAGTGCGGCGGCCATGCCGGCATGGCGGAACACGGGCAGGGCGGACAGGGTTGGCATGGACGGGCTCGGGTAGTTCGCGTTCGTGGCGCGCGGCCGACACGGCAGCGGATCGGCACTGCCGGCACGTGGCTTGCACGATGCGGGCCGGCGCGCGCGCCGCGCAGTGTACGCACCCGTGCGCCTGCAGGCCTTGCGGTGGGCGCGATTCCCGCAGCCGGCGCCATCCCTGGCGCCGTTGCGCCTGCGCGCAGCCGAGGCAGCGGCGCCGCCGATCACGCGCCTTCGAAAACCGCCTCCAGGCGGCCGTCGCGCAGCGCCTGCAGCAGCGCCTGGTGGTCGGCCGCGTTCTGGCGCTCGTAGGCGAGCGCGAAGTCGGCCAGCGCATCGGCCAGATGCTGGCCGCCGCCGACGTAGCCGCTGAGCAGCGCCGGATCGCCCGAGCGTGCGTGCGCGCGCGCCAGTGCCCAGCCGGTCAGGCGCGCGTAGTCGCACATCGTGCCCGGGCGGTACAGCTCGACTTGCGGCTTGATCTTCACGTCGCGCAACTGGCGCACGTACAGGTGCGTGCCCTGCGCCGAGACCAGGTGGCCGAGGAACAGGTCGGACGAGGCCTGCATCAGCCGCTGGCCGAAGACCACGCGCGCGCCTTCGGTGGCATAGGCCTCGACGTTGACGTGCGGCGCCAGCACCGACGGCCGCGCCTGCTTCAGCTGCAGGAACAGCGGGTCGTCCTCGGCGGCGAAGAGCATTGCCACGCCGCAGATGGTGCCGACGCTGCCCACGCCGACCACCTTCATCGCGACGTCGGCCAGCTCGTAGCGGTCGAGCAGCACGCGCCGCTCCGGCGGCAGCGAATCGCGGTACGCGGCCACGTCGGCACGCACCTGGTCGGCAAAACCGGGTACGCGCCATTCGTCGGGGTGGACGATCAGCGGCGGCGTGTCGCGGATGCGCGGCACGTCGCCGTCGTCCTGCGCCAGCTTGTGGAACTCGACATCGGCGCTGCGTGCCATGGCCTTGGCGCGCAGCTTGCGCGCACCGTGCTGCACCGCCTTGTCGCCGAAGGCCTCGACCGCCTCTTCGTCATCGACCGAGTCGTACCAGGCCTGCAGCGTCGGCATGGCCGCCAGCGCGGCCAGCCGCTCGGCGTAGCCGAGCACCGCCGCGCGCACCGCTGCCTTGGCGTCGCCGGGCGAGTCGCCGTTGTGCAGGCTGGCGATCGCGAAGCTGGCCGCCAGGCGCTTCAGGTCCCATTCCCACGGCGCGGGGTGGGTTTCGTCGAAGTCGTTGATGTCGAAGATCACGCGCCGCTCGGGCGTGGCGAAGGCGCCGAAGTTCAGCAGATGGCAGTCGCCGCAGGCCTGCACGATCTGCCCGGTGGCGGGGGTGGGTTCGAGGTCGGCGGCCATGATCGCCGCGGCGCCGCGGAAGAACGCGAAGGGCGAAGCCGCCATGCGGCCGTAGCGGATCGGCACCAGGTGCTCGATGCGCCCGACGCTGGAGTCGATCAGCTGCTGCACCGGATCGCGCCGGCGCGCGGCCGGGCGGTACTCGGCGTGCGCCTCGCGCGGGCAGGCCACGCGCAGCGCACGGCCGGCTTCCTGGCGCTCGCGCCGCGTGCGCAGGTGGGCGGGCTTGTCCAGGTAGGCTACCCGGATCGGCGGCGCGAAGGCGCCTTCCGGCACCGGGTCGGGCGCCGAGGCCGCAACGGCGGCCGCGGCCTTGGCCTGCTTGGCCTCGGCCCTGGCCTTCTTTGCTTCGGCCTTCGCCTTCTTTGCATCGGCCTTGGCCTGCTTGGCTTCGGCCTTGGCCTGCTTGGCCTCGGCCTTGGCCCTTCGCGTCTCGGCCTTGGCCTGCTTCGCTTCGGCCTTGCCCGTGCCGGCCTCGCCCTGGCTCCTGGCGGCCTGGGTCTTGCCCGGGTCGGCGGTCTTGGCTTTGCCCGGGTCGGCGGTCTTGGTCTTGCTCATGGCGTCGGGTCGTCTCGGTGGGCGGCGCGGGCTGCACGGCCTGCGGATCGGGATGGCGCGTCGCGGCCGCATCGGGGCAGAATGGCCGGCAGCGACTCGGAGGAACTGGGATTATGAGCATCTACGACCAGCATCTGGACCAGACCGCCGCCAACCACGTGGCCTTGAGCCCGGTGAGCTTCGTCGAGCGCAGCGCCGAAGTGTTCGGCGACCTGCCGGCGGTGATCCACGGCGCGCGCCGCTATACCTGGGCGCAGTGCCGCGAACGCAGCGCGCGGCTGGCGGCGGCGCTGCGCGCCTTCGGCATCGGCCGCGGCAGCACCGTCAGCGTGATGCTGCCCAACACGCCCGAGATGGTCGAGGCGCACTACGCGGTGCCGGCGCTGAACGCGGTGCTGAACACGTTGAACACCCGGCTCGATGCGCCGCTGCTCGCCTGGCAGATGAACCACTGCGAGGCGGCCGTGGTCATCACCGACCGCGAGTTCGCGCCGGCGATGGCCGAGGCGCTGGCGCGGCTGAAGGCCGAGCACGGCCGCGAGCCGGTGGTCATCGACGTGTGCGACAGCGAATACGCCGGCCCGGGCGAGCGGCTGGGCAGCCACGAGTACGAGGCGCTGCTCGCTGCGCACGAGCCCTGCGCCAGGCTCGAAGGCCCGGCCGACGAATGGGACGCGATCGCCGTCAGCTACACCAGCGGCACCACCGGCGACCCGAAGGGCGTGGTCACGCACCACCGCGGCGCCTACCTGAACGCGGTCAGCAACGCCGCCACCTGGACGATGCCGCACTTCCCGAAGTACCTGTGGACGCTGCCGATGTTCCACTGCAACGGCTGGTGCTTCCCGTGGACGGTGGCGATGCTCGGCGGCACGCACCTGTGCCTGCGCCGCGTCGAAGCCGGGCCGATCCTCGACGCGATGCGCGTGCACGGCGCCGACCACTACTGCGCGGCGCCGATCGTGCACGCGCTGCTGATCAACGCGCCCGCCGCGCTGCGCGAAGGCATCACGCAGCGCGTGCGCGGCATGGTGGCCGGGGCGGCGCCGCCGGCGGCGATGATCGAAGGCATGGCGCGGCTGGGCTTCGACATCACGCATGTGTACGGGCTGACCGAGGTCTATGGCCCGGCGTCCGTCGCGGTCAAGCGCGACGGCTGGGCGGCGCAGAGCCTGTCGGAGCAGACTCGGCTCAACGGCCGCCAGGGCGTGCGCTATGCGCTGCAGGAGAGCATGACGGTGCTCGACCCGGTGACGATGCAGGAGGTTCCGGCCGACGGCCAGACCATGGGCGAGATCATGTTCCGCGGCAACATCGTGATGAAGGGCTACCTGAAGAACCCGGCGGCCACCGCCAAGGCCTTCGAGGGCGGCTGGTTCCACACCGGCGACCTGGCGGTGATCGAGCCCGACCGCTACGTGAAGATCAAGGACCGCAGCAAGGACGTGATCATCAGCGGCGGCGAGAACATCAGCTCGATCGAGGTCGAGGACGCGCTGTACCGCCACCCGGCGGTGGTGGCCTGCGCGGTGGTGGCGCGGCCCGATCCGAAGTGGGGCGAATCGCCGGTGGCCTATGTCGAGACCCAGCCCGGCGCGCAGGTGACGGCCGCGGACCTGATCGCGCATTGCAAGAGCCTGCTGGCCGGCTACAAGGTGCCCAAGGAGATCCGCTTCGAGCCGATTCCCAAGACCAGCACCGGCAAGATCCAGAAGTTCCAGCTGCGCGAGCGCGCGAAGAGTTCGTCGGCGATCGAGTAGCGCAAGAGCGCAAGAGCTGAAAGGCGGAAGGAGGACGGGCGATGGACGAGCAACCTCTGGTGCTGCATGCGCGCGACGCGCGCGGCGTGGTCACGCTGACGCTGAACCGGCCGCAGGCCTTCAACTCGCTGTCCGAAGGCATGCTCGACGCGCTGCAGCGCGCGCTCGACCGCGTGGCGGCCGACGACACGGCGCGGGTGGTGGTGATCGCGGCGGCGGGCCGCGCTTTCTGCGCCGGCCACGACCTGAAGGAGATGCGCGCCGAACCTTCGCTCGGCTACTACGAGCGGCTGTTCGCGCAGTGCGGCCGCGTGATGATGACGATCCAGCAGCTGCCGGTGCCGGTGATCGCGCGCGTGCACGGCATCGCCACTGCGGCCGGCTGCCAGCTGGTGGCGATGTGCGACCTGGCGGTGGCGGTGCGCGAGGCGCGCTTTGCGGTCAGCGGCATCAACGTCGGCCTGTTCTGCTCGACGCCGGGCGTGGCGCTGAGCCGCAACCTCGCGCGCAAGGCGGCCTTCGAGATGCTGGTGACCGGCGAGTTCATCTCGGCGGACGAGGCGCGCGCCCAGGGCCTGGTCAACCGCGTGGCCGATGCCGACCGGCTCGACGCCGAAGTCGAGGCGCTGGCGGCGAGCATCGTCGCCAAGCCGCGCGCCAGCATCGCGCTGGGCAAGGCGCTGTTCTACCGCCAGCTCGAGACCGGCATCGAAGCCGCGTATGCCGACGCGGTGAACACGATGGCCTGCAACATGATGCAGCACGCAGCGCTGGAAGGCGTGCAGGCCTTCATCGAGAAGCGTCCGCCCGACTGGGCCGCTGCGGCACCCGAAGTGCGCGGCGCCAAGGGGGCTGCGTGAGCGGCGACGCCGCGCGGCCGCTGGCCGGCGTGCGCGTGCTCGATCTGTCGCGCGTGCTCGCCGGCCCGCTGTGCGGCCAAGTGCTCGGCGACCTCGGCGCCGACGTGATCAAGGTCGAGCACCCCGACCGCGGCGACGACACCCGCGACTGGGGGCTGCGCGTCGGTGCCACCGAGACCGCCTACTTCAACAGCGTCAACCGCAGCAAGCGATCGATCGGCGTCGACCTGGCCAAGCCGGAAGGCCAGCAACTCGCGCGCGAGCTCGCGCTGCGCAGCGACGTGGTGCTGCAGAACTTCAAGTTCGGCGGCATCGAGAAGATGGGGCTCGGGTACGAGCAGCTGCGCGCCGGGCACCCGGGCCTGATCTACTGCTCGATCTCGGGCTACAACCGCAGCGGGCCCGAGGCGGCGCGGCCCGGCTATGACCTGGTCGTGCAGGGCGAGGCGGGGCTGATGGCGTTGAACGGCGAGGCCGGGCGGCCGCCGCTGAAGTTCGGCGTCGCCGTCGTCGACATGTTCACCGGCATGTACGCCGCGCAGGCGGTGCTCGCGGCGCTCTTCGAGCGCACCCGCACCGGGCAGGGCCGGCACATCGAGATGGCGCTGTTCGACTGCGGGCTGACGATCAGCGCGTACTACGGGCTCGAGGCGCTGCTGATGGGCGAGGATCCGCCGCGCTACGGCAACGCGCACCCGTCGATCGTGCCCTACGGCGTGTTCGACGCCGCCGACGGGCCGGTGGTCATCACGGTCGGCAACAACACCCAGTTCGAGCGCTTCTGCCGCGAGGTCATCGAGCGCCCGGATCTGGCCGATGACGAGCGCTTCCGCAACAACCTGGGCCGCTCGGCGAATCGCGCCGAACTGGTGCCGCAACTGAACGCCGAGATCGCGCGGCGCAAGCGAAGCGACCTGCTCGACAGACTGCGACGCTGCGGCATCCCCTGCGGCGAGGTCCTCGGGCTGCACGAGGCGCTCACGTCCGGGCGCGCGGTCGAAGGCGGGCTGGTGACCACGCAGCCGCACCCGCAGGCCGGGTCTGCGCATGTGCTGGCGCCGCCGTATCGCTTCGACGGCGTGCGCTCGCCGGTGCACAGGCCGCCGCCGCAGCTCGGCGCCGACACGGTGTCGGTGCTGACCGAGGAGCTCGGGCTGTCTGAAGCGCAGCTCGCGGCGTTGCGGGCCGATGGCGTCGTTTCGTGATCCGGGGCCTGGAGGAAGGCGCATGACCCGCGAACTGCTGTTCAGCCGGCGGCGTGCACTGCTGGCACTCGCGCTGCCGGTGGTCGCCGGCCGCGCGCACGCGCAAGCCTGGCCGAGCAAGCCGGTCACGCTGGTCGTGCCGTATCCGCCCGGCGGGCCGACCGACACGGCCGCGCGCATCATCGGCGAGAAGCTGTCGGCCGGCCTGCAGCAGACGGTGATCGTCGAAAACAAGTCCGGCGCCTCGGGCACGATCGCCGCGCAGGGCGTCGCCAGGAGCAAGCCGGACGGCTACACGCTGATGCTGCTGGCGACGCCGACGCTGTTGGCGGCGCACCTGATGCAGGTCAGGGGCTACGACCTGTTCCGCGACTTCACTGCGGTCGCAACGCTCTATGACCTGCCGCTCGTGCTGGTCGTCAACCCGCAGGCGATGCCCGGCGTGACCGATCTGCAGCAGCTGATCGCCAAGGCCAAGGCGCAAGGGGGCAAGCTCAACTACACGTCCGCCGGCCAGGGCAGCTTCGGACACCTGTCGACCGAGATGCTGAAGAACCTTGCCGGGTTCGACTTGCAGCATGTGCCCTATCGCGGCAGCTCGCCGGCGGTGGCCGATCTGCTGGGCGGGCAGGTGCCGATGATGTTCTCCGATCTGGTGGCCGTGCTCCAGCACATCCGCGCAGGCAAGCTGCGCGCGATCGCGGTGGGCTCGCCGCAGCGCGTGCCGGCGCTGCCCGACGTCAAGACGGTCGCGGAGCAGGGGTTCCCCGGCTTCGACGCGGTGTCCTGGGGCGGTCTGCTTGCCCCGGCGGCAACGCCGGCAGACGTGATCGCGCGGCTGGCCGCTGATCTGAAGGCCGCGCTCGCCGACGCCGAGGTGCAGAAGAAGCTCGAGGCAGCCGGCGCCTATGCCGCGTGGCAGTCGCCGCAGGACATGCGCGCGCGCATGCAGCGCGACTTCGAGCGCTGGGGCAAGGTGATCCGCGACAACCACATCACCGTGCAGTGAATGCGGCGGCAGCGGGGCCCGCACCGCCGGGCTGACGATGCCGACCGCGCTGTTGCGCAACCGCGGCACCGCTGCCACCGCCGCAGCCCGAGCGGCCGGCGCCGGCTCGGGCTTCGGGCCGGCTGCGGCTACGGCGCCGTCTTGCGCGCGCGCGCCGCCTTCTTGGCGGCGGGGGCCTTCTTCGCCGCAGCCGCCGTCTTGGCAGGCGCCGCCTTGGGCTTGGCCGGTGCCGGCGCGCCGCCGCCCAGGCCTTCGCTCATGCCGATCAGCACGCCGCTGACCATCGCCGCGTAGCCGTCGACCAATGCCTGGCTGGCGCGCAGGCTGGTGGCGCGGCTCTTGCGCAGTGCGCCCTGCGCCTGGCCCATCAGGTCTTCCACCGTCTGCGCCGCACCGGCGCCGGTGGCGCTGCCTTCGATCTTCATCGTCTTCAGCACCTGCTGCCACGGGCCCTGCAGCGGCGCGGCTACGCCCTGCGCGGCCTTGCCCACGGCGCCGAAGAACAGGTCTTCCATCTTCTCGACGCCGTCCAGCGCGGCCTTGACCTGGGTTTCGCGCAGGCTGGCGCCCTGGTCGAGCAGCTTCTGCAGCGCGGTGCGGTGCGCCTGCACCGCCTTCAGCAGCGCCGCATCCATGCCGTCGATCGCCTTGCGCAGCATGCCTTCCACGTCCACCGCCGGTGCCGGGTTCTTGGCTGCGCCCGCCGACGCGGCCTGCGTCACCGCCTTGATCACCTTGCGCACGTTCTCGAGCGTCATCTCGCGCCCTTGCAGCGCCTTGAGCGTGGCGTCGGCGACCGCCTGGCGCAGCTTCTCGCCCTGCTTGGTGGTGGCCTCGGCGAACATGTCGATGAGCGCGTCCACGTCGATCCCTGATCGGGCCATTGCTTGTCTCCTGGTTCGAGCGGCAAATTCCGCAGCGCGATTCTGGGGCAGTTTCAGTTCGGAAAGTGGCAGGCGGCCGCGTGCGCGGGCGCCAGCTCGCGCAGCACCGGCGCCTCGACGCGGCAGCGCTGCTGCGCGCGCGGGCAGCGCGGGTGGAAGCTGCAACCGGGGGGCGGATTGATCGGGCTGGGGACGTCGCCTTCGAGCACGATGCGGCGGCGCCGGATGCCCGGGTCGGGGATCGGCACCGCCGCCAGCAGTGCCTCGGTGTACGGGTGCTTCGGCGCCGCGTAGAGCGCGCGCGCCGGCGCGATCTCGACGATGCGGCCCAGGTACATCACCGCCACGCGGTGGCTGATGTGCTCGACCACGCTCAGGTCGTGCGCGATGAAGAGGTAGCTCAGGTTGAACTGCGCGCGCAGGTCTTCGAGCAGGTTGATCACCTGCGCCTGGATCGACACGTCCAGCGCCGACACCGCCTCGTCGCAGACCACGAGCTTGGGGTTCAGCGCGAGCGCGCGCGCGATGCCGATGCGCTGGCGCTGGCCGCCGGAGAACTCGTGCGGGTAGCGGCGCATGTGGTCGGCCGACAGGCCGACCGTGTGCAGCAGTTGCGCGACGCGCTCGGCGGTGTCGCGCGCACTCGTCGTCAGCCTGTGGATGACCAGCCCCTCGCCGACGATCGCGCCCACCGTCATGCGCGGGTTCAGGCTGGCGAAGGGGTCCTGGAAGATGATCTGCATGTCGCGCGCCAGCGCGCGCAGTTCGCCGCCGCGCATCGCGCCGACGTCGCGGCCTTCGAAGCGCACCTCGCCGGCGCTGGGCTCGATCAGCCGCAGCACGCAGCGGCCGGTGGTGCTCTTGCCGCAGCCCGATTCGCCGACCAGCCCGAGCGTTTCGCCGGCGGCGAGTTCGAAGCTGACGCCGTCGACCGCGTGCACGTGGTCGACCACGCGGCGCAGCAAGCCGCCGCGCACCGGAAACAGCTTCCTCAGGCCTTTGACCTGCAGCAGCGGCGTGCTCACGCTACAGGTCCAGGATGCAGGCCACGCGGTGGCCGCTTGCCGCTACGCGCAGCGGCGGCGTGGCCTGCAGGCACGCGGGAACGGCATGCTTGCAGCGCGGCGCGAAGCGGCAGCCTTCGGGCGGGTCGATCAGCCGGGGCACGGTGCCGGGGATCGCCTCGAGCCGCGTCTTGTGCGTCGCGTCGAGGTCGATGCGCGGGATCGAGCGGATCAGGCCCTGGGTGTAGGGGTGGCGCGGGTGCGCGAAGAGCGCCTTCACCGGCGCTTCCTCGACCACCTTGCCGGCGTACATCACGACCACGCGCTGCGCCACTTCGGCGACCACGCCCATCGCGTGCGTGATCAGCATCACCGCCATGCCCATCTCGTCCTTCAGGCGCGCCAGCAGCTCGAGGATCTGCGCCTGGATGGTCACGTCGAGCGCGGTGGTCGGCTCGTCGGCGATCACCAGCTGCGGCTTGCAGGCCAGCGCGATCGCGATCATCACGCGCTGGCGCATGCCGCCGGAGAACTGGTGCGGGTAGTCGCGCACGCGCCGCTCGGGCGTGGGGATGCGCACCAGCTGCAGCATCTGCACCGCGCGGTCGAGCGCCGCGCGCCGCGACAGGCCTTCGTGCAGCCGCAGGCTCTCGGCGATCTGCTCGCCCACCGTGAACACCGGGTTCAGGCTGGTCATCGGCTCCTGGAAGATGATCGAAATCTCTTTCGCGCGGATCTTGCGCATCGCCTGCGGCGGCAGCGGCACCAGGTCGCGGCCCTTCCACAGCACCCGGCCGGCGGCGATCCTGCCCGGCGGCATGTCGATCAGCTTCATCACCGTCTTGGCGGTCACGCTCTTGCCGCAGCCCGATTCGCCGACCACGCCGACGGTTTCGCCGCGGTCGATGCTCAGGTCCACCCCGTCGACGGCGTGCACCCAGCCGTCGTCGGTCTTGAAGTGGGTCTTCAGCCCCTGGATCTCGAGCAGCGGCATGTCAGCGTGCGCGCTTGGGTGCCGATGGCGGTGGAGCCGTAGAGTGCCTGGCGTCCGGTTCCGGCCCAGAGCGGCCGTTCGTTGTTGCACCGAAAGCAGCCTTCCGTGCGTCTGGTCTTGGCGCACGGGGCCGCCGACGGGGTGGCCGACTGCGTTCAGCCAAATTCTTATTGGCTCCGGCATCACATCGCTGCGCGATATGAGCCTTCACCGAAGCGCTGCGCGCTTTCACTCCGTCGGCCACCCCGCCGTCGGCCCGGGCGGTGGTATGCCGACACCGTTGTTCGCGCGCTGTTCGACGCAGTGATGGTTTGCTGAACAAGCGGTGCAGCGGTGCCGGCAAAGTCGGCAAGGGGGTGGCCGACGGAGCGAATAAGAATTTGGCTGAGCGTAGTCGGCCACCCCCTTGTCGGCTTTGCCTCAGCGGCCTCGAAACGCCGCGAACAACAGCAGACATCCGGATAGCCTGCAACGCGCCGCAAGCACACACAGTTGCGTCGGCCGTCATCTCACAGCACCCTGCGCGGGTCGAGCGCGTCGCGCAGCCCGTCGCCGATGAAGCTGATCGTCAGCACGGTCAGGAAGATGGCCAGCCCGGGGAACAGCACCCAGTACGGCGCCAGGTCCATGTAGTCGCGGCCGTCGTACAGGATGCGGCCCCAGGTCGGGATGTCGGGCGGGAAGCCCAAGCCCAGGAAGCTCAGCGTGCTCTCGGCGATGATCGCCGCCTGCACGTCGATCGTTGCCGCCACGATCACCGGCCCGAGCGCGTTGGGCAGGATGTGGCGCACCACCTGGCGCGGCGTGCTGGCGCCGAGCGCGCGTGCCGCCTCGACGAATTCCTTCTCGCGCAAGGAGAAGAACTGCGCGCGCACCAGCCGCGCCACCGGCATCCAGCGAAAGCCGCCGATCACCGCGACGATCAGCAGGAAGATGCCGACTTCCAGCCCGAACAGCGACTTCAGCGTCTCGCGGAACAGGAAGATCAGCAGCAGCAGCAGCGGCAGCTGCGGCAGGCTCAGGAACAGGTCGGTCAGCCACATCAGCGCGGCGTCGATCCAGCCGCGCGAGATGCCCGCGACGGCGCCGACGATCACCCCGGCCGTCATCGCGATCAGCATTGCCGCCATGCCCACCGCCAGCGAGATGCGCCCGCCGTAGAGCACGCGCGCCAGCAGGTCGCGGCCCAGGTCGTCGGTGCCCAGCGGGTGCTTCCAGCTCGGCGGCGCCAGCCGCGCCTGGAAATCGATGTCGTTGATGCCGACCCGGTAGATCCACGGGCCGGCCAGCACCGCCAGCACCAGCAGCGCCAGCGCCCACAGGCTCCAGTAGGCCACGCGGTGGCGCTTGAAGCGCCGCCAGGCCTCGGCCCAGGGCGACACGCTGCGCGCGGGCCGGCTCGGCTCAGGCGTAGCTGATGCGGGGGTCGAGCCAGCCATAGACGACGTCGGCCAGGAGGTTGAACAGGATCACGAGCGCGCTCAGCACGAAGGTGATGGCCATCACCACCGGCGTGTCGTTGCGCAGGATCGCGTCGATCAGCAGCGAGCCGATGCCGGGGATGCGGAAAATCTGCTCGGTGACGATCGCGCCGCCGAACAGCTGCGGCAACTGCAGCGCGATCAGCGTGACCACCGGGATCAGCGCGTTGCGCAGCACGTGCTTGCCGATCACCACGCGCTCGGCCAGGCCCTTGCTGCGCGCGGTGGCCACGTAGTCGAGCCGGATCACGTCGAGCACCGAGCTGCGCACGTAGCGCATCCAGCTGCCGGCCTGGAACAGGCCCAGCACCGCCACCGGCATGATCGACTGCTGGAGCTGCGCGGCCCACCAGCGCCAGCCGGTCTCGGGCAGGTCGGTGCGGAACACGAAGGGCAGCCAGCCGAGCTGGATCGAGAACACCAGGATGAACAGCACGCCGGTGAAGAAGGTCGGCAGCGAGAAGCCGACGAAGGCCAGCGTGCTGGCAATGCGGTCGAACCACGAATAGGGCTTGACGGCGGCCAGGATGCCCACCGGCAGCGCCACCAGCAGCGCCAGCAGCTGCGACGCGCCGATGATCGCCACCGTCACCGGCAGCCGCTGGCGGATCAGCTGGTCCACGTCGACGCGGCTGACGAAGGAGAAGCCCCAGTTGCCCTGCAGCATCGAGCCCAGCCAGTGCAGGTAGCGCTGCCAGACGGGATCGTCCAGGCCGAGCTGCGCGCGCAGCGCCAGGCGCACCTCGGGCGGCACGTTCGGGTTGGTGGCCAGCTCCTCGAAGGGGTCGCCGGGCGCCAGCGCCAGGATCGTGAACAGCACCAGGCTGATGCCGAGCAGGCTCGGCAGCGCGATCAGCAGGCGGCGCAGCAGGTAGTGGCCCAAGGGCGTGCCCGGTGGCGGCGGGTGGGTCCGGCGGCGCGGCCCGCGGGTGCGGGCCTTGCCTTCAGGCGGCGGGGATCAGCTTTCCTTGAACCAGTGCGGCAGCGCCCACAGGTCGTTGTCCCAGCCCGACAGCGGCGCCACCAGCTTCAGCGCCGCCGCCGAGGGCCGCGGCCGGAACACCACCGGGATGATGTAGCCGTCGCCGACGACGATCTCGTTCATCTTCACGAACATCGCGGCGCGCTTGACCGGGTCCATCTCGGCCTGCGCAGCGCGGTGCAGCGCGTCGTATTCGTCGTTGCGCCAGCGGCTGATGTTGCGCCCGGCCCACTTGTTCGCCTTCTGCGCCACTTCCCACGAGGTGTACTGCTCCATGAAGGTCTGCGGGTCGGGCTGGGTCATCGTGGTCGTGTACATCTGCATGTCGGCCCAGAACTTCTGGTAGGTGTCCGGGTTGGCGAAGTCGCCGCCGAAGAACACGGCCGCGGTCACGCTCTTGAGTTCCAGATCGATGCCGGCCTTGGTGCAGGCGTCCTTGACGATCGCCTGCGTCTTTTGCCGCGGCTGGTTGACCGAGGTCTGGTAGACGAACTTCAGCTTGACGTTGCCCTTGGCGCGGATGCCGTCGGCGCCCTTCTTCCAGCCGGCGGCGTCGAGCACCTGGTTGGCCTTGTCGACGTTGAACTCGAACTTGGTCGTCTTGCTGCGGAAGCGCTCGGGGTTGTTCAGGAAGTTGGCGGTGGCCACGCCGGTGCGGCCGTAGATGAAGTCCTGCACGCCCTTGCGGTCGACCAGCAGCCCCATCGCCTCGCGCACCGCCTTGTCCTGGAAGGCCGGGTGCTTGCTCTTGATGCTGGCGCGCTCGCCGTCGACCTCGGTCCAAGGGTCGGTCGAGTTCAGCATGATGAACTCGATGTTGCCGCCGGCGACGATCCGGACCCGGCCCTTGCCCGAGGCCTCGAGCCGCTTGAGGATCTCGTCCTCGACCTGCAGGTTCCACGCGTAGTCGTACTCGCCGGTCTGCAGCACCGCGCGCGCGGCACCGATCGCGTCGCCGCCGCCCTTCATCTCGATCGCGTCGAAGTACGGCCGGTTCGGCTGGTGGTAGTTGGGGTTGAGCGCGCCGCGCAGCATGTCGCCAGGCTTGAAGTCGACGAACTTGTACGGCCCCGTGCCCACCGGCGCCATGTTCATCGGCGCCTCGCGCGACTTGGCGCCGATGTAGGGCGCGAACAGGTGCTTCGGGATCATCATGCCGTTGGTGCCGACGAAGGGCTCGGCCCAGAACGGCGTGGCCTTGGCGAAGATCACGCGCACCGTGTGCGCATCGACCTTCTCGACCTGGATGTCCTTGTAGACCGAGATCAGAGACGCCGCGGTGGCCGGGTCGCGCGCGTATTCCCAGTTGAACACCACGTCGTCGGCGCTGAAGGGCTTGCCGTCGTGCCAGGTGACGCCCTGCTTGAGCTTCCAGGTCACGACCTTGCCGTCGGCCGACACGCCGCCGTTGCCCGGGCTCGGCACCTCGGCGGCCAGCACCGGCAGCAGGTTGCCGTCGTTGTCCCAGGCCGCCAGCGGCTCGTAGAACATGCGCGCGCCTTCCTGCTCCTTGGTGCCGGTGGCCCAGTACGGGTTCAGGTGCACGGGGCCCTGCCACCACAGCAGCTTGAGCGTGCCGCCGCCGCCGCGCCGGGTGGGCTTGTACGCCGGCAGGCCCTGCGCCATCGGCACCCCGTGGTGCAGCAGCAGCATCGACGCCATCGGCGCGCTCAAGCCGGCGCCGGCCAGCCGCCGGATGAAGCTGCGCCGCGGCAGCTTGCCGTCCTGGACCTGTTCGATCAGGCGGCGGATCTGGTGTTCGTTCATTGCGTGTCTCCTCGATCTGAAGCCGGGGCGGCGCCTGCAGGGTAGGGCCGCGGCGGGAGGGCCGCCAGTAGAGCCGAAGGCCTGCCCTGAAACCATCCTCCGAAACCCGGATCGTACGCAGGCGCGCGGCCGGGCCGCGGCGCGGGCGGGGGACGGCAGCGCGAAGGGCGGCGCGAGGGGCGGCGCGAAGGGCAGCGCGAGGGGCGGCGCGAGGGGCGGCGCGAGGGGCGCCGGCGCGATGCGCCGATCGCCTACAGTTGCCCGCCGGGGCTGCCCGCCGATCGCGCCCGAAATGCCATGTCCGCTGCCGTGCTGATGCGCCCGACCATGCTGTCCGACCTGGACTTCGTGACCGCGCTCGAGCGCGACAGCCGCAACCTGCCCTTCATCACGCCCTGGGATCGCACCCAGCACGAAGGCGCGGTGCGCTTCCCGGACTTCCGTCACTTCATCGTCGAGGCCGGCGCAGGCTACCCGGCGGTGGGCTTCGTGATCCTGCAGGGCTGCCGCAACCCGCACGGCAGCGTCGAGCTCAAGCGCATCGTGCTGCAGGCCAAGGGCCAGGGGCTCGGGCGCGCGTGCGTGCGCCTGCTCAAGCGCATGGCTTTTCGCGACCTGCACGCGCACCGCTTCTGGCTCGACGTGAAGCAGTTGAACCAGCGCGCGCTGGCGCTGTACGCGAGCGAAGGCTTCGTCGAGGAAGGCCGGCTGCGCGAGAGCGTGCGCGTCACCACCGACGGCGCCGACGGCTACGACTCGCTGGTGGTGATGAGCCTGCTCGACCGCGAATACCAGGCGCGGGTCGCGCTCGGGCTCGAAGCGGGCGAGTTCGGCGCCGACGATTCCGGTGCCGGCGGTGCAGCGCCGGCCCGGCCGAGCCCCGAAGCCGGTTCCTGAGCCGCGGCCTGAGCCGCAGCCTGAGCCGGTGCCTGAGCCGGTGCCTGAGCCGGTGCCCGAGCCGGTGCCCGAGCCGGTGCCCGAGCCGGTGCCTCAGCCGCAGCCTGAGCCCGTGCCTGAGCCGGTGCGCGACGCGAGGGCCTGAAGCCGGTCGATCCGGCCCCGGGGCGGCTGCCGCGCCCGTGCCGCGCAGGTGCCCGGGCCGCAGCGGCGACAATCGCGCCGGCGCCCCCGCACCGGGGGCCACCGGTGCCGCCGCCCGGGCCGCCTGCCGCGGCGGCCGCGGCCCGGCTGCCGGCCGGCCGCCGCCGGCCACCGACGAATCCCCACGATCCCGATGAACCAGGGCAACCTCGATTTCGACCTCGATTCGCCGCGCGATGCCGGCGAACGCATCGCGCTGGGCGCCTACGCCGAGCGCGCCTACCTCGAATACGCGCTCAGCGTGGTCAAGGGCCGCGCGCTGCCCGACGTGTGCGACGGGCAAAAGCCGGTGCAGCGCCGCATCCTGTACGCGATGCAGCGCATGGGCCTGGGCCACGGCGGCGGCGCCGCACCCAAGCCGGTGAAGAGCGCGCGCGTGGTCGGCGACGTGCTCGGCCGCTTCCACCCGCACGGCGACCAGGCGGCCTACGACGCGCTGGTGCGCATGGCGCAGGACTTCAGCCAGCGCTACCCGCTGATCGACGGCCAGGGCAACTTCGGCAGCCGCGACGGCGACGGTGCCGCGGCGATGCGTTACACCGAGGCGCGGCTCGCGCCGATCGCGCGGCTGCTGCTCGACGAGATCGACGAAGGCACGGTCGACTTCGTGCCCAACTACGACGGCTCCACCGAAGAGCCGGCGCTGCTGCCGGCACGGCTGCCCTTCGTGCTGCTCAACGGCGCCAGCGGCATCGCGGTGGGCATGGCCACCGAGATCCCGAGCCACAACCTGGCCGAGGTGGCTGCCGCCGCGGTGGCGCTGGTCCGCAACGAGCGCCTGGCCGACGACGAGCTGTACGCGCTGCTGCCGGCGCCCGACTTCCCCGGCGGCGGCCAGATCATCTCGAGCGGCGCCGACATCCGCGACGCCTACGCCAGCGGCCGCGGCTCGCTGAAGGTGCGCGCGCGCTGGACGATCGAGGACCTGGCGCGCGGCCAGTGGCAGCTGGTGGTGCACGAGCTGCCGCCGTTCACCAGCGCGCAGAAGGTGCTCGAAGAGATCGAGGAGCTGAGCAACCCCAAGGTGCGGGCCGGCAAGAAGGCGTTGACGCAGGAGCAGCAGCAGCTGAAAGCCTCGCTGCTGGCGGTGCTGGACGCGGTGCGCGACGAATCCGGCAAGGAAGCGGCGGTGCGGCTGGTGTTCGAGCCGCGCAGCCGCACGGTCGAGCAGGCCGAGCTGATCCGCGCGCTGCTCGCGCACACCAGCCTGGAATGCAGCGTGCCGCTGAACCTGACGATGGTCGGGCGCGACGGCAAGCCCACGCAGAAGAGCCTGCGCCGCATGCTCGAGGAATGGATCGACTTTCGCCAGCACACGCTGCGCCGGCGCACCGAGCACCGGCTGCAGCGCGTGCGCGACCGCATCCACGTGCTGGAAGGCCGGCAGCTGGTGCTGCTGAACATCGACGAGGTGATCCGCATCATCCGCGCCGCCGACGAGCCGAAGGCGGCGCTGATCGAGCGCTTCAGCCTGAGCGAGCGCCAGGCCGACGACATCCTCGAGATCCGCCTGCGCCAGCTCGCGCGGCTCGAGGCGATCCGGATCGAGCAGGAGCTGAAGAGCCTGCGCGACGAGCAGGGCAGGCTCGAAGAGATCCTCGGCAGCGCCGCGGCGCTCAAGCGCACGCTGATCCGCGAGATCGAGGCCGACGCCCGGGCGCACGGCGACGCGCGGCGCACGCTTATCCAGGAAGACAAGCGCGCGGTGGCCGAGATCAAGGTGGTCGACGAGCCGGTGACGGTGGTGGTCAGCGCCAAGGGTTGGGTGCGCGCGCTCAAGGGCCACGAGGTCGACACGGTCACCTTGAGCTTCAAGGCCGGCGACGTGCTGTACGGCAGCTTCGCCTGCCGCAGCATCGACCCGCTGCTGGTCTTCGGCTCGCCGGCCGGCGGCAGCGCGCGCGTCTACAGCGTGGCGGTGGCCGCGCTGCCTGGCGGGCGCGGCGACGGCGTGCCGATCACCTCGCTGATCGAGCTCGAGCCGGGCACGCGCGCCGTGCACTTCGCGGCCGGCGCGCCCGAGCAGATGCTGCTGCTGGCCGGCAGCGGCGGCTTCGGGCTGCTGGCGCGCATCGGCGACATGGTCGCGCGCAACCGCAGCGGCAAGGCCTTCCTGAGCATCGACGACGGCGACGCGGTGCTGCGCCCGGCGCCGCTGGCCGACGGCGACACGCAGGCCGCCTGCGCGTCGGCCGACGCGCGGCTGCTGCTGTTCGCGCTGGACGAGCTCAAGCACCAGCCCAACGGCGGCCGCGGGCTGACGCTGATGGACGTGGATGCGGCGCAGCCGCTGGCTGCGGTGGCTGCGCTGGCCGGCGCGCTGCGCGTCGCCGGCAGCGGCCGCGGGGCGAAGCCGCGCGACGAAGTGCTCAAGGGCGCCGCGCTGGCCGCGCACGCGGGCAAGCGCGCGCGCAAGGGCCACAAGCTGGCCGGCTTCCAGAAGGTGACGGCACTGGCGCGCGGCTGAAGCCGCGGCGGATCTCGGGCCCGGGCCGCCGCAGCACCCCGCGCCAGGATCGGGGGCCGGCCGACGCAGGCCGGCGCGAACGCCGGGCGGCCTGGCGCCGCAGACCGGCGGCGCGCGCGGCCGATCGCGACAGGGTTCACGCTCGACCCTCGCCCGGGTGGGGGCATGCCGGTTCCCGGCCGGCGTGCCCCGCGCGTAGCATCGGCGCGCCGACCAACGCTGCACCCGCAGCGCAGGCGCGCTGCCCAGGAGACCAGGCCTTGCGTCCCACCGACATCTCGGACCCCGCCTACTTCCACCGGGTGGTGGATTGCCAATGGGCCTGCCCGGCCCACACCCCCGTGCCCGAATACATCCGGCTGATCGCGCAGGGCCGCTACAGCGATGCCTACATGGTCAACTGGGTCGCCAACGTGTTCCCCGGCATCCTCGGCCGCACCTGCGACCGGCCCTGCGAGCCGGCCTGCCGGCGCGGCCGGGTCGAGGAAGAGAACCTGGCCAAGCCCGAGCCGGTGGCGATCTGCCGCTTGAAGCGCGTGGCCGCCGACCACAAGGACGACATCCGCGCAAGGCTGCCGCAGTCGGCGCCGGCCAATGGCCGGCGCGTGGCCTGCGTCGGCGCCGGGCCGGCGTCGCTGACGGTGGCGCGCGACCTGGCGCCGCTGGGGTACCAGGTGACGGTGTTCGACGCCGAGCCCAAGGCCGGCGGCTTCATGTGGTCGCAGATCCCGCGCTTCCGGCTGCCCGAGAGCGTGATCGACGAAGAGACCGGCTACATCCTCGACATGCCGCACGTGCGCTTCGTCGCCGGCCGGCGCATCGAGTCGATGAAGGCGCTGCTGGCCGAAGGCTTCGATGCGGTGTTCGTCGGCTGCGGCGCGCCGCGCGGGCGCGACCTGGACATCCCCGGCCGCCGGGAGGCCGGCGCGCACATCCACGTCGGCATCGAGTGGCTGGCCTCGGTGTCATTCGGGCACGTGACGCGCGTGCAGCCGCGCGTGATCGTGCTCGGCGGCGGCAACACCGCGATGGACTGCTGCCGCTCGGCGCGCCGGCTGGGCGGCACCGACGTCAAGGTCGTCGTGCGCAGCCCCTTCGACGCGATGAAGGCCTCGCCGTGGGAGAAGGAAGACGCGATGCACGAAGGCATCCCGATCATCGACAACCACGTGCCCAAGGCCTTCGTGCACGAGGGCGGCAGGCTGGTCGGCATGCGCTTCGAGATCGTCGAGGCGGTGGTCGACGAACAGGGCCGGCGCAGCCTGCAGCCCACCGGCGCGCCCGAGGCCTACTTCGAGTGCGACGAGGTGCTGGTGGCGGTGGGGCAGGAGAACGCGTTCCCGTGGATCGAGCGCGACGCCGGCATCCGCTTCGACAAGTGGGGGCTGCCGGTGCTGAACGCGGCGACGCTGCAATCGACGCGGCCGAACGTGTTCTTCGGCGGCGACGCGGCCTTCGGGCCGAAGAACATCATCACCGCAGTGGCGCAGGGCCACGAGGCGGCGGTGTCGATCGACCGCTACCTGAACGGCGAGGACGTGGCGCAGCGCCCGCCGCCGATGACCACGCTGGTGTCGCAGAAGATGGGCATCCACGAGTGGAGCTACGACAACGCGGTGTCGGACGACGCGCGCTTCAAGGTGCCCTGGGTCAAGACCGAGGCCGCGCTCGCGGCGATCGGCGTCGAAGTCGAGCTCGGCTTCGACGAGGCCACCGCCTGGCGCGAGGCGCAGCGCTGCCTGAACTGCGACGTGCAGACCCGGTTCACCGACCGGCTGTGCATCGAGTGCGACGCCTGCGTCGACATCTGCCCGACCGACTGCATCACCTTCACCGCGAACGGCGACGAGGCCGAGCTGCGCACCCGGCTGAAGGCGCCGGCCGAAAACCTCGATCAGCCGCTGTACGTGAGCGGCGCGCTGAAGACCGGCCGGGTCATGGTCAAGGACGAGAACGTGTGCCTGCATTGCGGCCTGTGCGCCGAGCGCTGCCCGACCGGCGCCTGGGACATGCAGAAGTTCCTGCTGCAGCTCACGCACGCCGGGCCCGGCTGCCGCGACCTCGAGACCGAGGTGGAGGTGCTGCTGTGAAGCCGATCCGCGCGGTCAACGACTTCGTCGTCAAGTTCGCCAACGTCAACGGCTCGGGCTCGGCTTCGGCCAACGAGCTGTTCGCCAAGGCGATCATCCGCATGGGCGTGCCGGTCAGCCCGCGCAACATCTTCCCGAGCAACATCCAGGGCCTGCCCACCTGGTACGAGGCGCGCGTCAGCGAAGCCGGCTGGCTGGGCCGGCGCGGCGGCATCGACCTGGCGGTGGCGATGAACCCGCAGACCTGGGCGCAGGACGTGGCCGAGGTCGAGACCGGCGGCTACCTGTTCTACGACTCCACGCGGCCGATCCCGGCGAGCGCGCTGCGCGACGACCTGCTCGCGATCGGCATGCCGATCACCGAGATCTGCAACGCCGCCTACGACGACCCGCGCCAGCGCCAGCTGTTCAAGAACATCCTGTACGTCGGCGCGCTGGCCCAGCTGCTGGGCATCGAGATCGGCGTGATCGAGCAGTTGTTCAGCGAGCAGTACCGCGGCAAGGAGCGGCTGCTCGGCGCCAACGTGCGCGCGCTGCACCTGGGGCGCGACTTCGCGGCCGAGCACCTGCGCGACCTGCCGATGGGGCTGCGCATCGAGCGCCGCGACAAGGTGGGCCGGCGCATCCTGGTCGACGGCAACAGCGCGGCGGCGCTGGGCTGCGTGTGGGGCGGCGCGACGGTGTGCGCCTGGTACCCGATCACGCCGTCGTCGTCGGTGGCCGAGGCCTTCGGGCGCTGGTGCGCGAAGCTGCGCACCGACCCCACCACCGGCGAGCACCGCTACGCAATCGTGCAGGCCGAGGACGAGATCGCGTCGATCGGCATGGTCACGGGGGCCGGCTGGAACGGCGCGCGCGCCTTCACCGCCACCTCGGGCCCGGGGGTCAGCCTGATGACCGAGTTCATCGGCCTGGCGTACTTCGCCGAGATCCCGGCGGTGATCATCAACGTGCAGCGCGGCGGGCCGTCCACCGGCATGCCCACGCGCACCCAGCAGGCCGACATCCTGAGCTGCGCGTATGCGTCGCACGGCGACACCCGGCACGTGCTGCTGTTCCCGCAGGACCCGACCGAGTGCTTCGAGCACGCGGCCGCGGCGCTCGACCTGGCCGAGCGGCTGCAGACCCCGGTGTTCGTGATGACCGACCTGGACATCGGCATGAACCAGCGCCTGTGCGAGCCCTTTGCCTGGGACGACGCGCGCCGCTACGACCGCGGCAAGGTCATGACGGCCGAGATGCTGGAATCGGGCCGCGACTTCGGCCGCTACAAGGACGTCGACGGCGACGGCATCCCGTGGCGCACGCTGCCCGGGACGCACCCTTCCCGCGGCAGCTACTTCACGCGCGGCACCACGCGCGACGAGTACGCACGCTACTCCGAGACCGGGCGCGACTACCTGCGCAACGTGCAGCGGCTGGCCGACAAGTTCCGCACCGCGGCCACGCTGGTGCCGCAGCCGGTGCCGCGCGCGGCGGCGCGCAAGACGCGCCTGGGCGTGATCTACTTCGGCAGCACCAGCCCGGCGATGGACGAGGCGCTGCACCGGCTGGCGCACGGGCACGACATCCACGTCGATGCGCTGCGGCTGCGCGCGTACCCGTTTCCGGCGAGCGTGCCCGAGTTCATCGACGCGCACGACGAGGTCTTCGTCGTCGAGCAGAACCGCGACGCGCAGATGAGGAGCCTGTTGATCAACGAGCTCGGGGTCGCGCCGGCCAAGCTGTTCGCGGTGCTGCACTACGACGGCACGCCGATCACCGCGCGCTTCATCACCCGCGCGATCGAGCTGCACGTGCAGGCGCGCCGCAACGAGATCGCCCGCCGCGCGAGGAGCACATGACTTACATCGCCAAGCCCCGGCTGCACCACCCGACCCTGCAGAAGAACCGCGTCGGCTACACCCGGCGCGACTACGAAGGCAAGATCAGCACGCTGTGCGCCGGCTGCGGCCACGACAGCATCTCGGCGGCGATCATCCAGGCCTGCTGGCAGCTCGACATCCAGCCGCACCGCGTGGCCAAGCTGTCGGGCATCGGCTGCAGCAGCAAGACGCCCGATTACTTCCTCGGCGCGAGCCACGGCTTCAACAGCGTGCACGGCCGCATGCCCAGCGTGCTCACCGGTGCCAACCTGGCCAACCGCGAGTTGCTGTACCTGGGCATCTCGGGCGACGGCGATTCGGCGTCGATCGGGCTGGGCCAGTTCGCGCATTCGATCCGGCGCGGCGTGCGCATGGTCTACATCGTCGAGAACAACGGCGTCTACGGCCTGACCAAGGGCCAGTTCAGCGCCACCGCCGACCGCGGCTCCAAGTCCAAGAAGGGCGTGGTCAACGCCGATTCGCCGGTCGACCTGGTCGGCATGGCGCTGCAACTCGGCGCCACCTACGTGGCGCGCGGCTTCAGCGGCGACAAGGCGCAGCTGGTGCCGCTGATCGAAGGCGCGATCCGCCACGGCGGCGCCGCCTTCATCGACGTGATCAGCCCCTGCGTGGCCTTCAACAACCACGAGGGCAGCACCCGCAGCTACGACTACGTGCGCGCGCACAACGACGCGGTCAGCCGCATCGACTTCATCGACCTCGCGCAGGAGCTGAAGGCCGAGCCGGCGCCGGGCGAAGTGCTCGAGCTGCCGCAGCGCGACGGCAGCGTGATGCGGCTGCGCAAGCTGCACCCGGAATACGACCCGACCGACCGCATCGCGGCGATGAACCACGTGTACGCGCTGCAGGCGCGCGGCGAGGTGGTGACGGGGTTGCTCTACATCGAGCCCGATGCCACCGACCTGCACGCGGCGCTGAACACCGCGGCGACGCCGCTGAACCGGCTCGGCGAGGCCGAGCTGTGCCCGGGCGCGGCCGCGCTGGAGAAGATCAACGCGGCGCTGCGCTGAGGCAGCTGCTGCCTGCGCCGAGCAGTTCCGAGGCAGGCAGGAACTGCGGCGGATCAGCTTGTCAACCGGCCGGGCGTCCGGCGGCGTTCGGTTCGTTGCGGCCGTTCGGGAAGTCCGCTGTTCTTCGTTGCGTTCTTGGACCGTTGAGGCAAAGCCGCCGAGGGGGTAGCCGGCTGCGTTCAGCCAAATTCTTATTCACTCCGCCGACTACCCCCTCGTCGACTTTGCCGGCACCGCCGGAGCGCTTCTTCAGCAAACCCCCACTGCGTCGAGCAGCGCGCGAACAGCGGTCTTGGTGTACCACCGCCCGGGCCGACGGCGGGGTGGCCAACGGAGTGAATAAGAATTTGGCTGAACGGAGTTGGCCACCCCGCCGGCGGCCCCGTGCACCACGTTTTCGCGTGGGAACGGCTGCAAATGGTGAAACGATGAACGGCCGCAACGGACCCAGACCCGACTGATGGGAAGACACTCCCATTGCGCGATGACGCCGAAGTGCCGCCCGCGGCGCCGCTTCAGCCCTCGGCGATCGGCTCGCCGTTGACCCGCGTCTGGCCGGCCTTGTTGTCCACCGTCAGGTTCGCGTCGTACCAGGTCAGCGTCGGGCGCACGCCGAAGGTGGCGGTGTATTCCACCAGCTTCTCTTCGGTGAACCAGGCCTCGGCGGCGGCGCGGCTTTCCCACACGTAGACGCCGCCGGCGCCGTCGTCGCCGCGCACGTAGTCCTTGCTGATCAGGCCGCGCGCGCCGAGCTTGCGGAACTTGGGCGCCGAGCGCTTGGCGATCTCGATGAACTGCTCGGCCGAAGGGACCGGAAGACGGAAGTGACAGATGACGATGCAGGGGCTCATGCGGGGATCTCCTCGGTTGGTGGCGGGCGCCCATTGTGCGGCGTGCGTCGAACCGGCCGTGCTTCACCCGGCAGCATGCGTGCCGGACATCCGCTGGCCCGCCGTGCATGCCGACGGCGCTCGCGCCCGAGCCGTCGCGTACCGGCCGCGCCGCCGCCGCGGCGATGGCCGCGGCGCCCGGCATACTTGCGCGGCCGCTGCCGCCTGCATCGGCCGCAACCGCGATTCCTGCCGCAACCGACGATGCCGAATCCATCCGCCCGCGCCGCTCACGCCGACGAAGCCGCCAGCGTGCTGCACAGCTGGTGCGTGCCTTCCACCTGGCAGGCACCGACCGTCGTCGGCGGCGACGGTGCCTGGCTGCAGCTCGAGGGCGGCGCGCGCGTGCTCGACATGAGCTCGCTCGCCGAGTGCAGCCACCTGGGCCACCAGCACCCGCGGATGGTGCGCGCGATCGCCGAACAGGCGCAGCGGCTGTGCTTCGTCACCAACCAGTGGGGCGCGCGTGTGCGCGCCGAGCTCGCCGAGGAACTGCTCACGGTGTCGGGCTTCGCCGGCGGGCGCGTGTTCTTCACGCTCGCCGGTGCCGATGCGAACGAGAACGCGGTCAAGATCGCGCGGCTCGCGAGCGGCCAGCCGCGGGGCGCGGTCGTCGCGCGCGAGCGTTCGTACCATGGCGCCACCTTCATGGGCATGGCACTGTCGGGCGATGCGCGCGTGCGCGAGTGGGTCGACCCGGCCGCGCTGGGCGTGCACCACGTGCCGCCGCCCTACGCCTACCGCTGCCCCTTCGGCAGCACGAGCGACGACGACTGCGGCCGCACCGCGGCCGCGGCAGTGGCGGCCAAGATCGACCAGACCGGCGCGGTCGCGGCGATCGCCGAGCCCAACGCCGGCACCAACGGCATCGTGCCGCCCGCGAGCTACTGGCCGGCACTGCGCCGCGCGACCCGAGAGCGCAGCGCCTGGCTGATCGCCGACGAGGTGATGAGCGGCTTCGGCCGCTGCGGCCACTGGTTCGCGTGGCAGCAGCACGGCGCCGCGCACGCGCCCGACCTGATCAGCTGCGCAAAGGGGCTGACCGGCGCGGCGCTGCCGCTGGGCGCGGTGATCGTCTCGGCTGAGGTGTACGACAAGATCGCCGACCGGATGCTCGCCACCGGGCTGACCTACTGCGGCCACCCGCTGGCCTGCGCCGCCGGCCTGGCTGCGGTGCAGACCTACCGTGACGAAGGCCTGATCGAGCGCTCGCGCCGCCTCGGCGGCTGGATGCTGCAGCGGCTGCGCGCGCTGCAGCAGCGCCACGCCGTGATCGGCGACGTGCGCGGCGGCGACGGCCTGTTCGCAGTGATCGAACTGGTCGCCGACCGCCAAACCCGCACGCCGCTGGCGCCCTGGCCGCAGATGCCGCCGGCGCTGGCCGCGCTGCTGGCGGCGGCGCGTGCGCGCGGCGTGTCCTTCGCGGCGCGCGGCAACCTGATCCTGCTGGCGCCGCCGCTGGTGATCGCCGAGCACGAACTGGCCGGCGCGATCGACCTGCTCGACGAACTGATCGGGCGGCATTTCCCAGGGGAGCCGGCACTATGAGCTTTCGCCTGACCTACGCGACGATGTTCGACCCGCCCGAGGGCATGCACACCGCTTTCGAGGCGGCGTTGGCCGCATTGCGGCCCACGCTCGGCGCGCGCCACGCGCTGTACCTGGACGGCGCCGACGCGATGCGCGCCGCCGCGCAGCGGCTGGTGTCGCCGATCGACACCACGCTCGTGCTCGGCGACTTCGCGCTCGCCGATGCCGGCGACGTCGACACGGCGGTGCGCGCCGCGCAGGCCGCCTGGCCCGCGTGGCGCGCGCGCCCGGCGGCCGGGCGCTGCGCACTGCTGCGGCGCACCGCCGAGCTGCTGCAGGCGCGCGTCTACGCGATCGCAGCGGCGCTCGCGCTCGAGGTCGGCAAGAACCGGATGGAGGCGCTGGGCGAGGCGCAGGAGACGGTCGACTTCTTCCGCCAGTACGCCGACGACTTCGAGCGCGCGCAGGGCTACGACATCGCGCTGCCCGACGACCCGATCGCCGGCATCGTGTCGACCAACCGCTCGGTGCTGCGGCCCTACGGCGTGTGGGCGGTGGTCGCGCCGTTCAACTTCCCGCTGGCGCTGATGGGCGGGCCGACGGCGGCCGCGCTGGTCACCGGCAACGTGGTGGTCGCCAAGGGTTCGTCATACACGCCGTGGGCGGGCCGGCTGCTGGCCGACGCGCTGCGCGATGCCGGCGTGCCGCCGGGCGTGTTCCAGCTGCTGCACGGGCCGGCGGCGAGCGTCGGCCGTGCACTCACCGAGCACCCGGCGGTGGCCGGCATCACCTTCACCGGCTCGGTCTCGGTCGGGCGGCGGCTGCTCGCGCACAGCGTGGCCGGGCGCTGGCCGAAGCCGTGCATCGCCGAGATGGGCGGCAAGAACCCGTGCATCGTCAGCGCGCGCGCCGATCTGGATGCGGCGGCCGCCGGCATCGTGCGTTCGGCCTATGGCCTGAGCGGGCAGAAGTGCTCGGCGCTGTCGCGGCTGTACGTGGATGCATCGGTCGCCGACGCGCTCATCGAGCGGCTGCGCGCGCGCATCGCGGCGATCGCCGTCGGCGACCCGACTGCGCGTGCCCACTGGATGGGGCCGGTCAACAACGCGGCCGCGTATGCGAACTACGCCGACGCCGTGCAGGCGCTGCGCGCCGGCGGCGCCACGCTGCATGCCGGCGGCGAGCGCCTGACGGCCGGCGATCTGGCGCGCGGGTACTACGTGGCGCCGGTGCTGGCCGAAGCGCCGCCGGCGCACCCGCTGTGGCGCGAGGAGCTGTTCCTGCCGATCCTGCTGCTGCAGCGCGTGCGCTCGCGCGACGAGGCGATGATGCTGGCCAACGACAGCGAGGTCGGCCTGAGCGCGGGCTTCTACGGCGGCGCCGACGAAGTCGGCTGGTTCCACGAGCACATCGAGGCCGGCGTCACCTACGCCAACCGCGCGCAGGGCGCGACCACCGGCGCCTGGCCCGGCTACCAGCCCTTCGGCGGCTGGAAGGGCTCGGGCTCCACCGGCAAGGCGATCGCGTCGTTCTACTATCTGCCGCTGTATCTGCGCGAGCAGTCGCGCACCGTCGTGCGCTGAAGAAGCAAGCGGGGCGCGCCGGTCAGCGCTTGGCGGCGCCGAAGGCGGCCAGCGACGCGAACAGCACCAGCAGGTACAGCGCCAGGCTCCACAGCTCGTAGGGCACGCCCAGCAGCTGCACCGCGGCGTCGGCGCAACTGGCGCGCGGCTGGAAGATCTCGGGCAGCCGGGCGTCGAGCTGCGCGCCGCTGACGATGCGGTCGGCCAGCGTCAGGTTGCACGAGTCGGACTTGGCCGCCACCTGGTTCTGCCACAGCGCTGCGCCCACGCCGGCCAGGCTGAGCAGCGCGACCAGCGCCGATGCGGCGCGCCGCACCAGCGCCACCCGCACCACCACGCCCAGCAGCGCGAGCAGCGCGATCAGCACGAAGACCAGCCGCTGCAGCACGCACCACGCGCAGGGCTGCATGTCCCACAGGTGCTGCGACACCAGCGCCAGCGCCACCGAAGCGGCGGCGGCCAGTGCGATGGCCGCGAGCAGCGTGCCCGCGCGCCGCATCAGGCGGTTTCGGCGATCAGCTCGATCTCGACGCAGGCGCCCAGCGGCAGTTGCGCCACGCCGAAGGCGCTGCGCGCATGCGCGCCGACTTCCGCGCCGAAGACCTCGACCAGCAGCTCCGAGCAGCCGTTGGTCACCAGGTGCTGGTCGGTGTAGGCGGGCGTGCTGTTGACCAGGCTCAGCACCTTGACCAGCCGGCGCACCCGGGCCAGGTCGCCGACCGCGGCCTGCAGCGTGCCCAGCAGGTCGATCGCCACGGCGCGCGCGGCCGCCTTGCCTTCGTCGGTGGCGATCGCGCCGCCGAGCTGGCCGACCCAGGGCTTGCCGTCGCGGCGCGCGATGTGGCCGGAGATGAACACCAGGTTGCCGCTGCGCACGAAGGGCACGTAGGCGGCGGCGGGCACTGCCAGCGGCGGCAGCGTGATGCCCAGGGACTGCAGGCGTTGTGCAATTGACATGGCGGGGCGCGGCTGGTGCCGCAGCAGGGTAGGGGGCGGCCGGCATCCTACACTGGCCCGATGCCAGCCGAGGGCTCGCCGCGCCTGCCGCTGCCCGCATCCGCCGGGCCGGCTGCGGCGGCCTTGACGCCGGCGGCATCGGCTGCGCCGGAGGGTCCGGGCGAGCCGATCGGGCCGACCGCGCCGGGTTTGTCGGCTGCGCCCGATGCACCCGCAAGGCCGGATGTCCGGGATGCGCCGGCCGTGCCGGATGCACGGGCTGCGCCGGAGGTGCCGGCTGCGCCGGCCGTGCCGGGTGCGCCGGCCGTGCCGGCCGATGCCGGAGTGCGGCTGGCGGCGCTGATGCTGGGCTGGCTCTGCGGGGTTGCGCTGCAACTGCAGCAGCCACAGCTGTGGCCGGCGCCGGCTTATGCCGCGGCCGGTGCCGCGGCCGGTGCGGCGGCTGCGCTGTCGGCCTGGGTCGCCGCGCGGGCGGCGATGCGTGCCGGCGGCGCCACGAGGCCGGCCCCGCCCCGGCCGGTAGTGCTGCCGGTCGTGTTGCTCGCGGCCGTGCTGGCGGCGGCGCTGGCCGGCTTCGCCTACACCGGCGCGCGCGCCGGCTGGCGGCTGGCCGAGCGGCTGCCGGCGGCGCTGGAAGGGCGCGACCTCGAGCTGACCGGCATCGTCACCGGCCTGCCGCAGCCGGGGCCGCAGGGCCTGCGCTTCGACTTCGCGGTCGAAGCCGCGCGCCTCGACGGCGTGGCCGTCGCGCCACCGGCGCGCGTGAGCCTGAACTGGGGCCGCGGCTTCGACGCCGACCCGCTGCTGGGCGCGGCGCCGCCGCCGATCGAGGCCGGCCAGCGCTGGCGGCTGCCGGTGCGGCTGCGCCAACCGCATGGGTTGATGAACCCGGGCGGTTTCGACCTGGAGCTGTGGCTGTTCGAGCAGCGCATCGGCGCGACCGGCAACGTGCGCACGGCCGACGGCAGCGCGCGGCTGCTCGACGCGCGCGCCGGGCGCCCGGTCGATCGCCTGCGCCAGCGGCTGCGCGACGCGATCCTGCTGCGCGTGGCCGATCCGCGCGCCGCCGGGGTGCTGGCGGCGTTGGCGGTGGGCGACCAGGCGGCGATCGCGCGCGACGACTGGGAGCTGTTCCGCACCACCGGCATCGCCCACCTGATGAGCATCAGCGGCCTGCACGTGACGATGTTCGCGTGGCTGGCCGGCGGCCTGGCCGGCATCGCGTGGCGGCGCTGCGGCCGCTGCCTGTTGTGGCGGCCGGCGCCGCCGGTGGCGCGCTGGTGCGGCGTGGCGGCCGCTGCGGCCTATGCGCTGCTGGCGGGCTGGGGCGTGCCGGCGCAGCGCACCGTGCTGATGCTGGCCGCCGTCGCCGCGCTGCGCTCGGGCGGGCTGCGCTGGCCGCCGCTGCTGGTGCTGCTGGCCGCGGCGGCGGCGGTGACGCTGCTCGATCCCTGGGCGCTGCTGCAGGCGGGCTTCTGGCTGTCGTTCGCGGCGGTCGGGCTGTTGATGGTCGGCGATCCGCCGCACCGCCGGCCGGCTGCTGCAGCCGGCTGGCGGCGCGCGCTGCAGGGGCTGCGCGGCGGCGTGCGCAGCCAGGCGGTCGCGAGCCTGGGGCTCGCGCCGCTGACGCTGATCTTCTTCCAGCAGGTGTCGGTGATGGGCTTCGTCGCCAACCTGGTCGCGATCCCGCTGGTCACGCTGCTGATCACGCCGCTGGCGCTGCTGGGCGTGGTCTGGCAGGCGCTGTGGCGGCCGGCCGCGTGGCTGGTCGACGCGCTGGCGCAGGGGCTGGCGCTGCTGGCGGCGTCGCCGTGGGCGGTGTGGAGCGTGCCCGCGCCGCCGCCCTGGGCCGCGGCCGCAGCCGCGCTCGGCATGGCGCTGCTGCTGTTGCCGCTGCCGCCGCGGCTGCGGCTGCTCGGCCTGCCGCTGCTGCTGCCGCTGGCGGCGCCGCCGCTCGATCGGCCGGCCGAAGGCCGCTTCGAGGTGGTGGCAGCCGACGTGGGGCAGGGCAGCGCGGTGCTGGTGCGCACCCGCGGCCACCTGCTGGTGGTCGACGCCGGCCCGCGCTATTCGCCCGAGGCCGACGCCGGCGAGCGCGTGCTGCTGCCGCTGCTGCGCAACCGCGGCGAGACGCGCATCGACCGGCTGGTGCTCAGCCACCGCGATGCCGACCATGTCGGCGGCGCCGCCAGCCTGCTGGCCGGCATGCCGGTGGCGGCGCTGAGCAGTTCGCTCGAATCCGGGCACCCGCTGTTGCGCGAACCGCAGGCGCATGATCCCGGCGGGCCGCCCCAGGGGCAGGTGCCGGCGCGCGCCGCGCGCAGCCTCGCCGTCGAGCGGTGCGCGGCCGGGCAGCGCTGGGTCTGGGACGGCGTGCGCTTCGAGTTCCTGCACCCGTTGCCCGGCGAGCCGCCGCCGGGCACGCCGACGAACGCGCGCAGTTGCGTGCTGCGCGTCGAAGCCGGCGACGGCCGCAGCCTGCTGCTGCCCGGCGACATCGAGGCGGCGCAGGAAGCGGCGCTGGTCGCGCGCGCCGGGGCGCAGCTGCGCTCGATGGTGCTGGTGCTGCCGCACCACGGCAGCCGCACGTCGTCGACGCAGGACTTCCTGCTCGCGGTGGCGCCGGGCGCGGCGCTGGCGCAGAGCGGCTACCGCAACCGCTTCGGCCATCCGGCGCCCGAAGTCGAGGCGCGCGTGCGCGCGCTGGGCATCGAGCTGCTGCGCAGCGACCGCTGTGGCGCCTGGACCTGGGATGCGCAAGGCGCGAGCCGCTGCGAGCGGCAGGCGGCCGCGCGCTACTGGCACTACCAGGCACCGCCCGAGGACGCCGCGGCGCGCTGAGTGCGGCCGCGCCGCCCGGCGCAGCGGATTCGTCGCAGCAGGCGCTTCAGCCGCGCCGCACCTCGGCCTGCATCGCCGCCCACACCGCAGCCACGTGCTCGCGCTCGGTCGCCTCGGCGCCGATCGACACCCGCACCATCCAGCGCCCGTCGAGCGTCGCCGGGGTCAGGTAGGTCAGCCCCGAGCGGTTGAGCCGCTGCGCCCAGGCCTGCGTGTAGGCGTCGAGCGCATCGCCGGCCAGGCCCTCGGGCTCATGGCGCACGCACACCGTCTGCAGCGGCACCGGGGCGAGCACGCGCCAGCCGGGCGTGGCGCGCACCTGGTCGGCCAGCCACTGCGCGTTCGCCAGGTCGCGCCGCAGCCGCGCGCGCAGGCCTTCGACGCCCTGCTCGCGGATCAGGAACCACAGCTTCAGCGCGCGAAAACGCCGCCCCAGCGGCAGGCCCCAGTCGCGGTAGTTGGTGACCTCGGCGTCGGCGGCCGACTGCAGGTAGCTCGGGCTGGTCGACATCACCCGCACCAGGTGCTGCGGGTCGCGCACGTAGTAGGCCGAGCAGTCGAAGGCGACGCCCAGCCACTTGTGCGGGTTCAGCACGACCGAGTCGGCGCCCTCGATGCCGTCCCACAGCGGGCGGCATTCGGGCAGGATCATCGCCGAGCCGGCCATCGCCGCGTCCACGTGCAGCCACACGCCGTGGCGCTGCGCGACCGCGGCGATCGCCGCCACCGGGTCGATCGCGGTGGTCGACGTCGTGCCGGTGGTCGCCACCACCGCGCAGGGGCGGCGGCCGGCGGCCAGGTCGGCGGCGATCGCGGCCTCGAGCGCGTCGGCGCGCATCGCGTAGTCGGCGTCGTGCGCGATCAGGCGCAGGTGCTCGCGGCCGAATCCGGCCAGCAGCGCCGCCTTGTCGACCGAGCTGTGCGCGTGCGCCGACGCGTACACCACCAGCGGCGCGGCGCCGTCCTGCATCCCGGCGCGCGCGAGCGCGTAGCCGGAAGCGCGCTCGCGCGCGCACAGCAGCGCCACCAGCGTGCTGGTCGAGGCGGTGTCCTGGATCACGCCGCGCCAGGTCGGCGACAGCCCCACCATCTGGCGCAACCAGTCGGTGGCGACCTCCTCGACCTCGGTCAGCGCCGGGCTCGACTGCCAGGCCAGCCCGAGCACGCCCAGCCCGGTGCTCGCCAGGTCGCCGAGCACGCTGGCCAGCGAACTGTTGGACGGGAAGTAGCCGAAGAAGCGCGGGTGCTGCCACAGCGACAACCCCGGCACGACGACGCGGTCGAGGTCGGCGAGGATCGCCTCGAAGGGCTCGGGCGCCTCGGGCGGCTGCGCCGGCAGCAGCGCGCGCACCTCGCCGGGTGCCGTGCGCGCCATCACCGGCCGCGGCTCGAGGCCGGCGCGGTAGTCGGCGATCCAGTCGATCAGCGCGTGGCCTTGCTTGCGGAATTCTTCGGGCGTCATGGCGGGCGGCGGCAGGCAGTGGCGGCGCGGCATTGTCGCCGCGCCGCCGCGCCGCCGCGCCTACAGCGGCCGGCTGACGAGCATGAAGTCGGGGCTCTCGACGAAGCGCTTGATCTGGAAGCCCAGGCGCCGCATCAGCGCCAGCATGCCGGCGTTCTCGGTCAGCACCAGGCCGACGATCTCGGCGAGGCCCTTGTCGCGCGCGACTTCCATGATGCTTTCCATCAGCCGCGTGCCCAGGCCCTTGCCGGCGACGTCGTCGGCGATGACGATCGAGAACTCGCAGCTGGTCTGGTCGGGGTTGGTCACGTAGCGCGACACGCCCAGCAGCCGCTCGGTCTCGGTGACTTCGCCGTCGGCGCCGGTGCGCCGCTCCTTGTGCACCGCCACCAGCGCCATCTCGCGGTCGTAGTCGATCAGCGTCAGCCGCGCCAGCAGCGCCGGCGGCAGATCGGTGATCGACGACACGAAGCGGAAGTAGCGGCTCTCGGGCGACAGCCGGTGCACGAAGTCCTGCAGCATCTGCGCGTCGTGCGGCTGGATCGGCCGCAGCAGGTATTCGCCGCCGCCGGCCAGCGGCCACACCTGCTCGTAGTGCGCCGGGTACGGGAGGATCGACAGGTGGTGGTACGCGTGGCCCAGGCCGGTGCGCGCCGCCTGGCCGCCGCCGTCGACGACGACGATGCGCGCGTCCACCGCCACCGCGCCGCGGGCGTCGACGATGATCGGGTTGATGTCCATCTCGCGCAGCTGCGGCAGCGCGCACACCATCTCCGACACGCGCAGCAGGATCTGCTCGATCGCCTCGATGTCGGCGGCGGGCGCGCCGCGCCACGCCGCCAGCGTTTCGGCCACGCGCGAGCGCTCGATCAGCCGGTGCGCGAGATAGCGGTTCAGCGGCGGCAGCTCCATCGCGCGGTCGCCGATCAGCTCGATCATCGTGCCGCCGGCGCCGAACACGATCACCGGGCCGAAGGGGTCGTCGGTGACCACGCCGATGTTGATCTCGCGCCCGCGCCGCGCCGGCGCCATCTTCTGGACCGTGACGCCGTTGATCCGCGCCTGCGGCTTGAGCCGCGCGACGCGTTCGACCATGTCGGTGTAGGCGTCGCGCACCGCGGCGCCGTTGGCCAGGTCCAGCGCCACGCCCTGCACGTCGGACTTGTGCGCGATGTCGGGCGAATCGATCTTCAGCGCCACCGGGAAGCCCAGCTGGGTGGCCAGCATCATCGCCTCGGTGGCGCTGCGCGCGCGCACCGTCTGCGTGACCGGGATCAGGAACGACGACAGCAGCGTCTTCGACTCCAGCTCGGTCAGCGCGCTGCGGCGCTCGGCGAGCACGCTCTCGATGATCAGCCGCGCGCCCTCGACGTCGGGCTTGGCCAGCGTCGACATCGGCGGCGGCGTCTGCTGCAGCAGCAGCTGGTTCTGGTAGAAGGTGGCGAGGTTGCCGAAGGCGCCGACCGCCGCCTCGGGCGTGGCGAAGCTCGGGATGCCGCCTTCGCCGAGGATCGCGCGCCCGGCGTCGGCCGAGACTGCGCCCATCCAGCAGGTCAGCAGCGGCTTGCTCATGCTGCGCCGCGCCTGCACCAGCGCGGCGGCGACGGCATCCGGGTCGATGCCGATCTTGGGCGAGTGGATCGCCAGCACGCCGTCGATCTCGGGGTCGGCGTTGGCCGCAGCGATCGCCGCGCCGTAGTGCTCGGGCGTGGCTTCCTCGGAGACGTCGATCAGCCCGGCCAGCACCGCGGCCGCCGGCAGCCTGGGCGCCAGCTCGGCGGCGGCCGCCGGCTCGAGCCCGGCCAGCTGCAGCCCGATCTCGTCGATCCAGTCGGCCGCCAGCACGCCCGGGCCGCCGCCGTTGCTGATGACCGCCAGGCGCTTGCCCACCGGCCGCTGGCGCGACGCCAGGCAGCGCGCGGCCGAGAACAGCTCGATGAAGGAATGCACCCGCACCGCGCCGGCGCGGCGCAGCGCGGCGTCGAAGGCATCGTCGCTGCCGACGATCGCGCCGCTGTGCGTCTGCGCCGCCACCCGGCCGCCGGGCCTGCGCCCGGCCTTGAGCACCACCACCGGCTTGGCGTTGGCGGCCGAGCGCAGTGCGCTCATGAAGCGGCGCGCGCTGACGATGCCTTCCAGGTACACGAGGATGCTGTGGGTGTCGCCGTCGGTGGCCAGGTAGTCGAGCACGTCGGCGATGTCGATGCCGGTGTGCCGCCCCAGCGACACCACCGACGAGAAGCCCACCGCGTTGGCGCGCGCCCAGTCGAGCATCGCCGCGGTCAGCGCGCCCGATTGCGACACCAGCGCCAGCGGCCCCGGTGCGGCCAGCGGCCCGACGATGCCGGCGTTGAGCTGCTGCGCCGGCCGCTGCAGCCCGAGGCTGTTGGGGCCGAGCAGCGCGATGCCTTCGCGCCGCGCGACCGCCTTCAGCTGGGTCGCCTGCTCGGCGCCGATGCCGCTGCCGATCAGCGCCGCCGAGCGGCAGGCCATGCTGCTGGCCAGCTCGATCGCGCGCACCAGCTCGCTCGGCGGCAGCGCGATCAGCGCCAGATCGGCGCGCAGCCGCGCCAGGTCGGCCAGCGTGCCGGGCGTGTCGATGTCGAGGAAGTTCAGCGTGCCGGCGTAGCGCTGCGCGCGCAGCGCCTCGTGCAGCTGCGCCGCGTGGCGCGGCAGCGCAGGGTCGTCGGCGCGGCCGGCGAAGACGTTGATCGACGCCGGGCGGAACAGCGGGGTCAGGTAGTGCTTGTCCATCGGCGGCCTACACGATGCGCTGCGCGCGCAGGTCGCGCAGCTCGTCGTCGCCCAGGCCGAGCAGGCCGCGCAGCACCGCGTCGGTCTGTTCGCCCAGCAGCGGCGGCGGCAGCTCGTAGCGCACCGGCGTGTCGGAAAAGCGCAGCGGGCTGGCGAGCAGCGAGATCTCGCCGCTGGCGTGCCGCATCGGCACGCGCATGCCGCGGTGCTGCACCTGCGGGTCGTCGAACACCTGGTCGATGTTGTTGATCGGCCCGCAGGGCACGTTGTGTGCCTCGAGCAGTTCGATCCACTCGTGCATCGTGCGCGCCATCATCAGCTCGGCGACCAGCCCGCACAGCAGGTCGCGGTGCGCGCCGCGCGCCGCGCCGACCTTGAAGCGCTCGTCCTCGGCCCACTCGGGCTTGCCCACCGCTTGCGCGAAGCTCCTGAACTGGCCGTCGTTGGCCACCGCCAGGATGATGTAGCCGCCTTTGCACGCGAACACCTGGTAGGGCACGATATTCGGGTGGCCGTTGCCCAGGCGCCTGGGTACCTCGCCGCTGACGAACCAGTTCAGCGTCTGGAACGAGGTCAGCGCGATCAGGCAGTCGAGCAGCGCGATGTCGATGTGCTGGCCGCGGCCGCTGACGTGGCGCTGCTCGACGGCGCCGAGGATCGCCACCGTCGCGTACATCGCGGTGACCAGGTCGGCCACCGCCACGCCCACCTTCATTGGCCCGGCGCCGGGCTGGCCGTCGGGCACGCCGGTGATGCTCATCAGCCCGCCCATGCCCTGGAACACGAAATCGTAGCCGGGGCGCGGCGCATAGGGCCCGGTCTGGCCGAATCCGGTGATCGAGCAGTACACCAGCCGCGGGTTGACCGCGCTCAGCGCGGCGTAGTCCAGGCCGTAGCGCGCGAGCGTGCCGACCTTGTAGTTCTCGACGCAGATGTCGCATTGCGCGGCCAGGCGCTTGATCAGCGCCTGCCCCTGCGGCTTGGCGAGGTCGACGGTGATCGACTTCTTGTTGCGGTTGGCCGACAGGAAGTAGGCCGAGTCGCCGCGCGCGGCCGGGTCGGCCTTGACGAAGGGCGGGCCCCAGCCGCGGGTGTCGTCGCCGTCGCCGGGCTTTTCGACCTTGATCACCTCGGCGCCCATGTCGGCCAGATTCTGCGTGGCGAAGGGGCCGGCGAGCACGCGCGACAGGTCGAGTACGCGCAGGTGCGAAAGCGGTCCGGAAGCTCGGGGTGCGGCGGCTGGGTTCATGGCGGCTTCAGCGTTGCGGGTCGAGGACGGCCAGGGTGATGCGCGAGATGCAGACCGGCCGGCCGGCGTCGTCGGCCACGTCGATCTGCCACACGTGCGTGCTGCGGCCGCGGTGGATCGGGCGCGCGGTGCCGGTGACCCAGCCGCTGCTGACCGCGCGCAGGTGGTTGGCGTTGATCTCCAGGCCCACGGTGCGCTGTTCGGGCGCGCTGGAGAAGGCGGCGCCGCACGAGCCCAGCGTCTCGGCCAGCACCACCGAGATGCCGCCGTGCAGGATGCCGTAGGGCTGGCGCGTGCGCGCGTCCACCGGCATGCGCGCGCTGATGGTGTCGTCGCCGACTTCCAGGAATTCGATGCCCAGGTGTTCGGGCGAGGTGCCGCGGTGCACCTCGCGCAGGATGTCGACCGACAGCGGCTGGGTCCAGATTCGCGCCATGACAGGGCTCGGGCAGTTGATCCGGGCCACAGTGTGCCAGCCGCCGCGGCCGCCGGCGCGGGCAATCCCGCCCGCCGTCGGGGTCGTGCGGCCTGCTATCGTGGGCGCGATGGATGACGCCGACCGCGACGACACCCTGATCGGCGGCCCCGGCCACAAGGGCTGGCCGCAGGCGCTGCCGCCGCTGCCGCGGCGTGCAATCGCCGCCCAGCGCTGGAACCTGCTGCGCGGCGACCTGCCGCTGCCGCTGGCCGTGATCCGCCGCGGCGCGCTGCAGGGCAACCTGCACTGGATGCAGGATTTCGCGCGCGCACGCGGGCTCGAGCTGGCGCCGCACGGCAAGACGACGATGTCGCCGCAGCTGTTCCGCGCGCAACTGGCCGCCGGCGCCTGGGGCATCACGGTCGCCAACGCGGTGCAGGCGCGCGTGGCCGCCGATGCCGGTGCGAAGCGGGTGTTGATCGCCAACCAGGTGCTCGCCGCCGCCGACCTGGCGGTGCTGGCGGCGCTGCGGCGCGAGCGGCCCGCGCTCACGGTTGTCTTCCTGGCCGATTCGCCCGCGCAGCTGGCGCTGGTCGAGCGCTGGTTCGCCGCGCAGCCGCAGCCGTTGCCGCCCTTCGACGTGCTGCTCGAGATCGGGCTGGACGGCGGGCGCACCGGCTGCCGCAGCCACGACGGCGCGATGGCGCTGGCGCGGGCCTTGAAGGCCAGTGCGGCGGCCCGCCTGGTCGGCATCGAGTGCTACGAAGGGCTGTGGGCCAGCGGCCGCAGCGACGACGACCGCGCGCTCGCCGAAGGTCTGATGCAGCGCGTGGCGGCGGTCGCGCGCCAGTGCGCGGCCGAATCGTTGTTCGAGGCCGACGAGGTGATGCTGAGCGCCGGCGGCTCGTCGATCTTCGACCTGGTGGCGCCGGGCTTGCGGCTGGATCTGGCGCGGCCGGTGCGCGGCGTGCTGCGCTCGGGCTGCTACGCCACCCACGACCACGGCAGCTACCGGCGCTGGTTGGCGGCGGTGGACCAGCGCCTGGGCTGCGGCCACGGGCTGCAGGCGGCGCTCGAGGTGTGGGCGAACGTGCAGTCCTGCCCCGAGCCGGGGCTGGCGATCGTGTCGGCGGGCAAGCGCGACGCGTCCTACGACATCGAAATGCCGCTGCCGGTGCACTGGTGGCGCGCGGCCGAAGCCCGGCTCTATCCGGCGCCGCCGGGCTGGACGATCGGCTCGATGAACGACCAGCATGCATACCTGCGCTTCGCGCCCGATGCGGCCGATGCGCCGCAGGTCGGCGACCGCGTCGGCCTGGGCATCTCGCACCCTTGCACCACCTTCGACAAGTGGCGCTGGCTGGCGGTGGTGGACGAGGGCTACGACGTGGTCGATGCCGTTGCCACCTGCTTCTGACGCCGCTCGATCACGACCTTGCCGACCGCCGTGCCGCCGGCGAGCGCGCGATAGGCCTCGGGCAACTGCTCGAACGCGAAGCGCGCGCCGATGTGCGGGCGCAGCAGCCCGCGTGCGGCCAAGGCCTCGACCGCCTGCCGGTTCTGCGCGCCGCGCACCGGGTCGCGCCGGCCGTATTCGCCGGCGCGCACGCCCAGCACCCCGAAGCCCTTGATCAGCGGCAGGTTGGCCGGCACGCTGCCGATGCGCCCGCTGGCGAAGCCGACAACCAGCAGCCGCCCGCCCCAGGCGATGCAGCGCAGCGACGCGTCGAACACGTCGCCGCCGACCGGGTCGAAGACCACGTCGGCGCCGCGCCCGGCAGTCAGGTCGAGCACTGCGCTGCGCAGCGCGGCCGCACCGCCGTCGAGCACGACCGTATGCTGCGCGCCGGCGGCAAGTGCCGCCTGCAGCCTGGCGGCCGAGCGGCCGGTGGCGATCACCGTCGCGCCCAGGTGGCGGCCCAGTTGCACCGCGGCCAGCCCGGTGCCGCCCGACGCGCCGTGCACCAGCAGCACTTCGCCGGGCTGCAACTGCGCACGCCGCACCAGCGCCACCCAGGCGGTCAGCGCCACCGCGCCGTAGGCGGCGGCCTCGGCGTCGTCGAAGCCGGCGGGCGCCGCACGCACGGCTGTGGCCGGCACGACCAGCGCATCGGCGAAGGCGCCGCCCTGGGCGTGGTAGACGACGCGCTCGCCGATGCGCGGCCAGGCCAGGCCGGGTGCCGCGGCGGTGACGACGCCGGCGCACTCCAGCCCGGGCACGAAGGGCAGCGGCGGCTTCAGCTGGTACAGGCCGCGCGCCATCAGCAGATCAGGGAAGTTAAGCGCGGCCGCGTGCACCTGCAACTGCACTTCGCCGGCGGCGCAGCGCCGCAGCGGCTCGGCGCCGAGCCGCAGGCCGCTGAAGTCGTCGGTCAGCGCGGTGCACAGCCAGCGGCGGCGGGTATCGGCGGGGTCGGCGGTGGTCGGCATGTACGGGATTGAACCACCCTGCGCGCGCGGGGGCGGCGGCTACCATCGCCCGCTTCGTCAGCCCCAACCGCAAGGAGTGTTTGCATGAAGCTGCTTCCCCGCATCGCGGCCGCGCTGCTGGCCGCCGGCCTGGCCGCCGGCGCGCAGGCACAGGTGTTCTTCCGCATCGGCACCGGCGGCACCGCCGGCACCTACTATCCCGTGGGCGGCATGATCGCCAACGCCGTCAGCCAGCCGGGCAAGATCGTCGTGACCGCGCAGTCGAGCAACGGGTCGCTCGCCAACGTCAACGCGATCGCCGGCGGGCAATTGGAGTCGGGCTTCTCGCAGGCCGACGTCGCCACCTGGGCCTACAAGGGCACCGGCGTGTTCGAGGGCAAGCCCAACGTGCCGGGCCTGCGGCTGATCGCCAACCTGTACCCCGAGAGCGTGCACGTCGTCGTCAAGAAGGGCAGCGGCATCAAGAGCATCGCCGACCTGAAGGGCAAGCGCGTCGCGCTCGACGAGCCGGGATCGGGCACGCTGATCAACGCGCGCGCGATCCTCGCCGCCTATGGGCTGAAGGAGAGCGACATCAAGCCCGAGTACATCAAGCCGAACCAGGCCGGCGACAAGCTCAAGGACGGCGCGCTCGACGCCTTCTTCTTCACCGGCGGCGCACCGGCGGGGGCGATTGCGGAACTGGCCTCGGCCGGCGGCGGCATCGAGATCCTGCCGATCGACGGCGCGCAGGCCGAGGCGCTGAAGAAGAGCAGCGGCTTCTTCGCCGACGACCTGATCCCGGCCGACACCTACAAGGGCGTCGGCGCGGTCAAGACGCTCGCCGTCGGCGCGCAGTGGGTCACCAGCGACAAGGCCGACCCGCAGGTGGTCTACGAGATCGTCAAGGCACTGTACAGCCCCGCCGGCCAGAAGGCGATGGCCGCGGGCCACGCCAAGGGCAAGCTGATCACGGTGCAGAACGCGGTGCAGGGCGCCGGCATTCCGTTCCATCCGGGCGCGGAGAAGTTCTACAAGGAAGCCGGTGTGCTGAAGTGACCCACCCCCTACGCGCTTCGCGCGCCCCCTCGAGGGGGCACCGCCAGCGGCCCGGCGAAGCCGGATCCGCGGCGGTTGCTCGATAAGCCGGGGTCTGCCTCGAGGCTGCCGCAGCGGCGCATTGGTGCTAATTCCCCCCGGCAGCATGAGCGCAGCCCCGCCCGACCAGGCGCAGCTCGACGCGCTCGAACGCAAGTTCGACCCCGAGATGCGCTTCCGGCCGCTCGGCCGGATCGCCGCCGTGCTGGTCGGCGCGCTGCTGCTGCTGCTGTCGCTGTTCCACTACTACACGGCCGGCTTCGGCCTGCTGCAGGAGATCACGCACCGCGGCGTGCACATGGCCTTCGTGCTCGGGCTGATCTTCCTGGTCTTCCCGCACCGGCGCGCGCTGCTCGAGCACGCGCTGCCCGCGCGCTGGTGGCGCCCCGGCGGCGTGCCCTGGTTCGACTGGCTGCTCGCCGCCGGCGTCGCGGCGGCGGCGCTCTACATCCCGTGGGTCTTCGACGACCTCGCGTTTCGCGTCGGCAACCCGAGCACGCTCGATGTCGTGCTCGGCAGCGTGCTGCTCGTCACGCTGCTCGAAGCGACGCGGCGCAGCATGGGCTGGCCGCTGCCGCTGATCGCGATCACCTTCATCGCCTACGCGCTCGCCGGGCCGGCGTTCCCGGGGCTGCTCAAGCACGCCGGCGCGAGCTGGGTGCAACTGATCAACCACCAGTACCTGACGAGCCAGGGCATCTACGGCGTCGCGCTCGGCGTGGTCGCGACCTACGTCTTCCACTTCGTGCTGTTCGGCGTGATCGCCACCCGCGTCGGCCTCGGCCAGCTGTTCCTCGACTTCGCGTCGGCGATCGCCGGGCGCTACGCCGGCGGGCCGGCCAAGGTCAGCGTGTTCGGCTCGGCGATGTTCGGCATGCTGTCGGGCTCGTCGGTCGCGAACGCGGTGACGGTCGGCTCGCTGACGATCCCCGCGATGATCCGCGTCGGCTACAAGCGCGAGTTCGCCGGCGCGGTCGAGGCGGCGTCGTCGACCGGCGGCCAGATCACGCCGCCGGTGCTCGGCGCCGCGGCCTTCCTGATGATCGAGTTCCTCGGCCTGCCGTACCAGACGATCATCGCCGCCGCCGCGGTGCCGGCCTTCATGCACTTCTTCGGCGTGTTCATGCAGGTGCACTTCGAGGCCAAGCGCTACGGCCTGCGCGGGCTGACCGAGGCCGAGATGCCGAAGCTGCGCGATTCGCTCGCGCGCCGCTGGCCGACGCTGATTCCGCTCGTGCTGCTGATCACGATCCTCGTCACCGGGCGCACGCCGTACCTCGCGGCCTTCGCCGGGATCAGCAGTTGCGCGATCGTCGGCCTGACCACGCAGGAGCGCGGCAACACGCCGCGCCACTGGGCGCTGATGGGCGCGCTGCACGCGGTGCTGCTCGTGCTGGTGTTCGGCGGTATCGAGCACGAGGGGCTGAAGGTCGGCCTCTTCCTGGCGGCGGCGGCGGCGACGCCGCTGCTGTTGCGGACGCTGCACGTGCAGGGCCGCATCGGCGGCGTGGTGCTGATCGAATCGCTCTCGACCGGCGCGAAGTACGCGCTCGCGGTGGGCGCGGCGGCGGCGACGGTCGGCATCGTGATCGGCGTCGTCACGCTCACCGGCGTCGGCTTCAAGCTCAGCACGATCATCACCGGCGCTGCGCAGGCGGCGGCCGGCGGCATCGGCGTGCTGCTGCCGGCGGCGATCGCGAATCCGCAGGCGCTGACGCTGCTGGTCGCGCTGGCGATGACGGGGCTCGTGTGCATCCTGCTCGGCTGCGGCATCCCGACCACGGCCAACTACATCATCATGGTCACGGTCGCGGCGCCGACGCTGGTGCAGCTCGGCGTCGAGCCGCTGGTCGCGCACTTCTTCGTCTTCTACTACGGCGTGCTCGCTGACATCACGCCGCCGGTGGCGCTCGCCGCCTACGCCGCGGCGGGCATGGCCGGCAGCGACCCGTTCAAGACCGGCAACATGGCGTTCCGCCTGGGCCTCGCGAAGGTGCTGGTGCCCTTCGTCTTCGTGTTCTCGCCGTCGCTGCTGATCGTGGCCAAGGGCTTCACGGTCTACGACTTCACGGTCACCTTCGTCGGCTGCGTGCTCGGCATCACGCTGCTCGCGGCGGCGCTGTCGCGTTTCTTCCTGGTCGAGATGAGCCGCGCCGAGCAGGCGCTGTGCGTGCTCGCCGCGCTGCTGCTGATCGCGCCCGGGCTCGCGCCGACGGTGGCGGGAGCTTTGCTCGCGCTGCCGGTGCTGCTGCGCCAGTTCGCGGCGCACCGCCGGGTGGCGCGGCCGGCGGCGGGTTGAAGTGCGTTCAGGCCGTCAATGCGCGGCCGCCGGGCGGTGGCTGTTGCGCAGGAAGAAGGCCAGCACCGCCACCAGCACCGCCGCCTGCGCGAGCAACCCCACCACCGACGGATAGACGCCGAGCAGCTCGATGCGCGGCCCGTGGATCGCCGTCGGCGCGATCCAGCCGGCCTCCTGCAGCGCGGCGATGCCCTTGCCGGTGAGCACGACGGCCAGCGCCGCGACCAGCCAGGCGCTGAAGGTGAAGAACTGGCCGATCGGCAGCCGTGCGCTGAAGCGCAGCAGCACGAAGGCGATCACGGCCAGGCACACGGCGCCGGCGGCCAGGCCGGCGACGATCGCGCCGTCGGTGCCTTGCCCCCACAGCGCCGCGTAGAACAGGATCGTCTCGAAGACTTCGCGGTACACCGCGATGAAGGCCAGGCCGAACAGGAAGAAGGCCGACCTGCGGCTGAGCGCGGCGGACATCCGGTCGCGCAGATACGCCTGCCACTGGCCGGCCAGGCTCTTCTGGTGCATCCACACGCCCACGCTCAGCAGCACTGCGGCCGCGAACAGGCTCGACAGCCCTTCCGTCACCTCGCGGTTGGCGCCGCTGATGCTGACCAGCCAGGTGGCCGCGGCCCAGGTCGCGCCGCCCAGCGCCAGCGCGCCGATCCAGCCGGCGTGGACGTAGGGCAGGAGTTCCGGGCGCTCGGCCTTGCGCAGGAAGGCGATCATCGCCACCACCACCAGCAGCGCTTCGATGCCTTCGCGCAGCAGGATCGTCAGGCTGGCGACGAAGGCCGCCGCGGCGTCGGCGCGCGAGGGCGTGAGCGCCTCGTCGGCGGCGGCGAACAACGGCTCGATCGATCCGGCCTGCTGCTGCACCTGCGCCGCCGGGGCGTGCGCGGCGATCAGCGAGCGATAGCGGCCCATCGCCGTCTCGATCTCGGTCTTCAAGGCGCCGTCGCGCGCGGCGAGCGCCTGCTCGTAGGGCTCGACGCCGTCCAGGTACGACGACAGCGCCAGATCGGCTGCCCGCTTCGCGTCACCGGCCTGGTAGGCGGCGACGCTTTGCCGCAGGCGCTCGCGGGCCAGCGACAGGCCTGAAGTGCGGGACTCGGCGAGCGCCTGCGGCTCGGTGTGCAGGTAGGCCATCAGCTCGGCGGCCTGCGCCGGGCCGACGGCGGCCGCCAGATCGGCTTCGGTCATGCGCACGAAGCCGGCAAGCCCGCCCACGGCAGCGCGCGCGTCGGGCTGCGCCGACCACAGGGCCTTGCCGCGGGCCAGCTGCGCCGGGTCGTGGGCGAAGCTGCCGATGAAGGTGGCCAGTGCCCAGCGGTCCTGATCGGAAAGCTGCGCGAAGGCCTGCATCGCCGTGCCGGGGATGCCCTGCGTCACCGCCTGGTACAGCGCGAACACGCTGCGCTGCTGCGCGCGCGAGCGGTCGGTGAAGGCAGTCGGCTTGGGCTCGAGCGCCTGCGCCAGCGGCCCGTCGCCACGGCCGGCGGCGCCGTGGCAGCCGGCGCATTCGGCCGCGTAGAGCCTGGCGCCGACCTGGACGTCGGGGGCCGCAGCCGGCGCCAGCGGCATCGGGTACGCGGCCAGCAGGCGGTTGCCGAGCTGCGTGGCCAGCGCGGCCACCTTCGACGCATCGGCCTTGGCGTCGATCGCTTGCCGCAGTTCGTCCGCGGCGCGCAGCAGCGACGGCTGCTCGGGCCCGGCGTCGAGCGCCGCGATCTTGGCGCGTGCGGTCTGCGCGAACTCCTGCATCTCGGCAAACTCGGACGGCGACACGATGCGCCCGTCCTGCACCGCGCCGGCGTAGTCGACCGCGAGGTAGTCGAGGATCTGCCATACGCGCTGCACGTCGGCTTCCGACGCCCGGGCGCTCAGGCTCAGCGCCCCCGTCAGCGCGATGAGCAGGACGGCGAGAACGTGGTTCAAACGACCCATTCAATGAATTCTAAATGAGAGTGATTCCTAGACACAAGAACTGGTTGTGCCGGAACATCGAGGGTCGATCACCGCGTTCTCAGGTACGCCGCAAAGATCGCCGGCTGCAGGTCGCGCAAGCGCCGGCGTGCTTCGGGCAGATCGCGCTGGCGGCCCTGCGCCTCGAGGTGCAGCAGGTCGAGCAGCAGGCGCAGCGCGCGCTCGGGCGGCGATTGCAGGCCGGGCAGGGCCTGGCCCAGCAGCGGCGCGAGCGCGGGCTGCTCGGTCAGCAGCCAGGCGGGCCACCAGGCCAGGTCGTCGGCCGTGCCTTCGCCTTCGAAGGCCGCGTCGAAGGCCCGCTTCAGGCGCTCGAGCCGCGGGTCGGGCAGCCGCCGCAGCAGCGCGTCGAGCCGCGCCGGCGCCAGCCAGGCGAGTTCGGCCAGCAGCGGCCAGGCGGCGTCGAGCCCGTCGCGGTGCCAGCGCGCTTCGGCCATCCAGCCCAGCGGCGCCGGGATGCGCCGCCACGATTCGATGGCGGCCGCCGCGCCGGCGGTTGCAGCCCAGTCGCCCGCGCGCCGGTGCAGCGCGGCCGCGTGCAATTCGGGCTGCTGCGCATCGAAGGGCAGGCGCGCCGCGCGCTGCGCGAGCCGCTGCCACAACGGTCGCAGCCAGGCCTCGGCGCCGGCCGCGCCGAGCAGTTGCTGCGCCGCAGGGGCCAGGTCGTGCTCCAGCGCGGCGACGGCGGCCGCCGCGGCGCCGGCGTCGGTAAACGGGTCGGTCTCGGCGGCTTCGGTCGCGGCCGCCAGCCGCTCGAGCAGCGGCAGCGCGGCGTCGGCCGGGTAGGCATCGGCCAGCAGCGCGAGCGCGGCGCGGGCCGCCGCGGCGTCGTGCCGCAGCAGCGCGTCCAGCACGTCGTTGCGCAGCATCAGGTCGCGGCTGTGGTCGAAGAGGTCGAGTTGCATTGCATGCGGGGCTGCGGCGCGGCGATTGTGGCGCTGCGGCCGGCTAGACTCCCGCACCGAGCAAACGCTCGGTGAAATTCGAGCCCCGATCCCCCCGATCCCGACCCGAGAACCCGATGATCGAACGCACCCTGTTCAATGCCGACCACGAGGCCTTCCGCGACAGCTTCCGCCGCTTCGTCGACAAGCAGATCGCGCCGCACCACGCCGCGTGGGAGGAGCAGGGCTTCGTCGACCGCGAGGTCTGGCGATCGGCCGGCGCCAACGGCTTCCTGTGCATGACGATGCCCGAGGCCTACGGCGGCGCCGGCGCCGACAAGCTGTATTCGGTCGTGCAGATGGAGGAGCTGTCGGCCGGCTTCTACAGCGGCATCGGCTTCGGGCTGCACACCGAGATCGTCGCGCCCTACATCCTGCACTACGGCACCGAAGAGCAGAAGCAGCGCTGGCTGCCGCGTCTGGCCAGCGGCGAGATGGTCGGCGCGATCGCGATGAGCGAGCCCGCCGCCGGCTCCGACCTGCAGGGCGTGAAGACCACCGCGGTGCGCCGCGGCGACCACTACGTCGTCAACGGCAGCAAGACCTTCATCACCAACGGCTGGCACGCCGACCTGGTGATCGTCGTCGCCAAGACCGACCCGGCCGCCGGCGCCAAGGGCACGAGCCTGATCGTGGTCGAGCGCGGCATGCCCGGCTTCGAGCGCGGCCAGCGGCTGAAGAAGGTCGGCATGAAGGCGCAGGACACCTCGGAGCTGTTCTTCAACGACGTGCAGGTGCCGGCGCACAACCTGCTTGGCGGCCCCGAGCAGGAGGGGCGCGGCTTCATCTGCCTGATGGAGCAGCTGCCCTGGGAGCGGCTGCAGATCGCGATCGGCGCGGTCGCGGCGATGCGCGCGGCGATCGACCTGACGATCGCCTACGTCAAGGAGCGCCGGGTCTTCGGCCAGCCGGTCGGCGCCTACCAGAACACGCGCTACCGGCTCGCCGAGATGCACAGCGAGGCGCAGGTCGCGCGCGTGTTCGTCGACAAGTGCATCGAGCTGCTGCTGGCCGGCCGGCTCGACAGCGCCACCGCGTCGATGGCCAAGTACTGGTGCAGCGACCTGCAGAGCAAGGTCGTCGACGAATGCGTGCAGCTGCACGGCGGCTACGGCTACATGTGGGAGTACGCGGTCGCGCGCGCGTGGGCCGACGGGCGGGTGCAGCGCATCTACGGCGGCACCAACGAGATCATGAAGGAGCTGATCAGCCGCTCGATCGGGCTGCCCGGGCGCTGACGGTGGGCGCCGCGGGCGACGCGCGGCCGCGCGGCCGGCCGAAGAAGGCGCCGGACGCCATCGACGAGGGCAACCGCCGGCAGGAGCTGCTGCGCGCCGCGGGGCGGCTGTTCCGGCAGCAGGGCTTCGCGGCGACGAGCACGCGCGACATCGCCGCGGCCGCGGGCATGCGCGCCGGCTCGCCCTTTTATCACTTCGAGAACAAGGCGGCGCTGCTGTTCGCCGTGGTCGAGCAGGGCATGCACGCGGCGCTCGAGCGCCAGGCGCAGGTGCTGTGCGCGCTGCCGGCGCGCGCCGACACCGCCGCGCGGCTGCGCGCGCTGGTGCGCGTGCACTTCGACATCCTGCTCGGCCCGGACAGCGACTTCGTCCCGGTGATGCTGTACGAATGGCGCTCGCTCGATGTGCCGCAACGCCGCGCGATCGCGGGCCTGCAGCGCGCTTACGAGCACGCGTGGAAGACCGCGATCGAAGCGCTGCACGCGGCCGGCGGCATCGGCGGCGACGCGCGCCTGGCGCGGCTGATGATCCTGGGCGCGCTCAACTGGTCGGTGCAGTGGTACCGCGTGGGGCAGGGCGCGTCGCTGGACGAGCTGTGCGACAGCGCGCTGCAGCTGTTCGTGCGCGCGCCCGCGCGCCGCGGCGGGCGACAATCGGCGCCGCCATGAAGACGAGCGTGCTCTACGGCTTCCACGCAGTGGGCGTGCGGCTGAAGGTCGCGCCGGCGACGGTGCAGGAGCTGCACCTCGACGCGCGCCGCCGCGACGCGCGCATGCAGCGCCTGGTCGAGCGCGCGCGCGCAGCCGGCGCGCAGCTGATCGACAGCGACGACGCGCGGCTGACGCGGTTGGCCGGATCGCCGCACCACCAGGGCGTGGCCGCGCGTGTGGCGCCGCTGCCCAAGAGCCATTCGCTCGACGACCTGCTCGATGCGGTGCAGGGCGCGCCGCTGGTGCTGGCGCTGGACGGCATCACCGACCCGCACAACCTGGGCGCCTGCCTGCGCGTGGCCGACGGCGCTGGCGTGCATGCGGTGATCGCGCCGAAGGATCACGCGGTCGGCATCGGCGCCACCGTGGCCAAGGTGGCCAGCGGCGCGGCCGACACCGTGCCCTACCTGATGCTGACCAACCTGGCGCGTGCGCTCGGCGAGTTGAAGGAGCGCGGCCTGCAGGTGGTCGGCACCGCCGACGACGCGCCGCAATCGCTGTACGAGGCCGACCTGCGCGGCCCGCTGGCGCTGGTGCTGGGTGCCGAGGGCCGCGGCCTGCGCGAGCTGACGCGGCGCAGCTGCGACCGGCTGGTGCGCATCCCGATGAAGGGTGCGGTCGAGAGCCTGAACGTATCGGTGGCCGCCGGCGTGTGCCTGTACGAGGTGCTGCGCCAGCGCGGCGGGTGATGGCGATGGCCGAGCTGCCCGCCGCCCAGGCTGCCGTGCTGGCCGATGTGCGCGCGCTCGCGCAGCGCGCGCCGCGGGTGTGCGTGCTCAGCGGCGCCGGCATGAGCGCCGAGAGCGGCATCCCGACCTTCCGCGACGCGATGACCGGGCTGTGGAGCCGTTTCGACCCCGCGCAACTGGCCAGCGAAGAAGGCTTTCGCGCCGACCCGGCGCGCGTGTGGGCCTGGTACGCCGAGCGCCGCGCCGGCCTGCACGCGGCGCAGCCCAATGCCGGGCACCTCGCGGTCGCCGCCTTCGGGCGGCGCCGGCCGGGCGTGCTGACCGTGGTCACCCAGAACGTCGACGACCTGCACCAGCGCGCCGGCTGGCCCGACACGATCCGCCTGCACGGCGACATCCTGGCCGACCGCTGGCTCGACCGCTGCCCGCACGGGCGCGCCTGCGCGCCCGCACAGGCGCGGCCGGGGCAGCCGCCGGCCTGCGCCGACTGCGGCAACCTGCTGCGGCCCGACGTGGTGTGGTTCGGCGAGATGCTGCCGGCCGGCGCGATCGACGCGGCCGAGCGCGCGGCGCGCGGCTGCGGGCTGCTGCTGGTGGTGGGCACCTCGGGCGCGGTCTGGCCGGCTGCCGGCCTGGCCGGGGTGGCGCGGCAGGCCGGCGCGCGCGTGGCGATCGTCAACCCGCACGCCAGCGACATCGACGACGACGCGCACTGGGTGCTGCGCGGCACCGCCGCCGACCTGCTGCCGCGGCTGCTCGACGCGTAGGCGTCGCACCGGCGCGCCGCCGGCGCGCAGGTGCCGCCGGCGCCGCTACCGCGGCGCCGCCAGCACCTGCACGTTGACCGCGTTGCGCTGCAGGAAGCTGTCGCGGAACGGCGCCGGCACCCGGTGCAGCGCGGTCTCGATCCAGCGCCGCGCTTCGGCGGTGGCGGCGCGCGCCGCCTCGACGTTGAAAAGCCGCAGCGCCGATGCGCAGATCTGCAGCGCCTCGGGCCGGTACAGCCCCCAGGCGTCGCGTCCGTGCAGTTCGGCCAGGACCTCGTGTGCCTCGCGATGCAGCCGGGCATCGTCCGCACCGCGGCGGCGCCAGACGTCCAGCCGGCGCAGCCGCGCATGCACCCGATAGCCCGGACCGCCATGGCGCGCGGCGAGGTCGATCATCTCGGCCAGCGCGGCGTCGCCCGGGTCGCGCTCGGCCGCCAGCTCCAGCAGCACGAGCAGCCGCCCCCGCGCCGGCAGCTCGCCGGCGAGCTCGGCTTCGAACTCCGCTGCGAGCGCGCCGCCGCTGCGTGCGGGGTCCAGGCGGCGTGCCTGGGCGCGCTGGATCAGGCGGCCGATGCGGTCGGCGGCCTGCGCGGCATCGTGCGGTTCGGCCAGCAGCCTGTGTGCGCGGTGGTGCTGGCCCAGGCGCGCGAAGGTGGCGGCCAGCGCGTCGTGGATCGACGGCAGCCAGCCGCCTGCGCCTTCGGCGTGCGCCGCAGCGGCGGCGCCTTCGAGCCGCGGCACGGCGTCGGTGAACAAGCCGGCGTCGCGCTCGATCGCGCCGCGTGTGGCCTGGTCGATCGCGTTGTGCTGCGGCACGCCGTCGTGCGTCGTCGCCAGGCGCTCGGCAGCGATCGCGAGCTCGAGCGCCCGCCCGGTCAGCCCGAGGCGGAAGGTGCTCATGACCTGGTTGCTCAACGCCTCGTAGGCGATGGCCGGATGGCCGTGCTCGATCGCGCGCGCGGCCACGGCGGCGTAGGCCGCCGCCGCCTCCTCGGCACGGCCGATGCGCTCGAGGATGTAGGCCCGGTCGATCGCCCAACTCAACACGTCGGCGCGCGGCGGCTGCGCGCGCAGCCAGCCGGCCCGCGTCTCGTGAACGGCCAGCGCCTGCTCGTACCGGCCTTCGAACGCGTGGGCGGCGGCCATGCCGCGCCAGCCGCGCAGTTCGGCGCGGTCGTCGCCGGCAGCCTGAGCGGCCTCGATCAGCCGATGTGCCGCGGCCAGCGACTGCGCGTCCTCCTTGGCCAGCGCGTGGGCATCCATCAGCGCGCCCAGGGCCGCGATGTGCTCGGCATCGCTGCGTGCGCGCTGCTGCAGCGCGAGTGCAGCGCGCCGCGCCGCCGCCGCGTGGCCCAGGCCGGCATGCAGCGCGCCGGCACGCTCCTGCGCGGCGAACCAGCGCTCGTGCGCGCCCGCGGCGTCGAACTGCGCGGCGGCGCGCTCCATCTGGGCGGCCTCGTCGGCCGGGCGCCCGGCGGCGCGGGCGCGGTCGGCCGCGGCGCACCACGCGGCGCCGGCCTGCAGCGGCCGGCCGCCGTGCTCGAAGTGGGAGGCCACGCGCGCCGGCTCGGCATCCCGCCCATCGAGGAAGCGGGCGACGAGCTCGTGTGCCCGCGCCGCCACCGGCAGCGGCGTGGCACGCACCGTCGCGTGGTGCACGAGGTCGTGGGCGAAGGCGTCGCCGCGCAACACGCCGGCGTCCTCGAGTTCGCGCCAGGCGTCGGCCAACGCCAGCGCCGGCGTGGCCAGTGCGTGCTCGGCGAGCTCGACCGAGAAGTCGGGCACGGCGATCGCCGCCACCCGCGCCAGCGCCAGCGCGGGCGCCGACAGGCGCTGCAGGCGCCGCTCGATCAACTGCTCGATGTGCGCCGGGCGCGGCAGCGCGCTGACCGACCCAGCATCGGGCGGCAGCGCGCGCAGGGTCTCGAGCACGTACAGGGGGTTGCCGCCGGCGTGGCGCGCCAGCGCGGGCGCCGCCTCGGCCGGGTCGATGCCGGGCAGCGCGAGGCTGTCCAGCAGGTCGATCAGGCCGGTCTCGTCCAGCGGCGGCAGCGCGATCCAGCGCGCCTGCGGCGCGTCGGCGAGCGCGCGCAGCAGCGCGGCGTCGTCGCCGGCCGCTGCCGGCGGCCGGTGCGCGAAGACCCAGCGCACGGCCGCCAGCGCCTCGGTGTCGACGAGTGCGCGCAGCATCTCGATGCTCGCGCGGTCGGCGAAATGCAGGTCGTCGACCGCCACCGTCGGCGGCGCCGGCAGCGCTGCCGCCAGCCAGCGGGCCAGCTCGCCTTGCAGGCGCGGCGCGGCCGCATCGGGCGGGTGCGCGCCGTCGGACCATTCGGGCGCGACCGGCGCCAGCGCGGCCGGCGGCGGCGCGGCCGGCGACTGCGCCGCCACCGCGCGCAGCAGGCGCGCCAGCGTGCCGTACGGCACGCCGGCATCGCCCGGGCGCGCCTGCACGTAGACCGCCTGCGGGTGCGCGGCGATGAAGTCCTGCAGCAGCCGCGTCTTGCCGATGCCGGCCTCGCCGACGAGCACCGCGACCTGTGCGAGCGCATGCGCGTCGGCCAGCATCGCGGCCTGATCGGCGCGCCCCACGGTGCGCGGCGGCCGCAGCAGCGCCGCCGGCACCGGCCGCGCAGCGCCGACCGCGATCGCGCCGCCGCGCTCGACGGTGGCCAGCAGCGTGCGCGTCTGGGCGTCGGGCTTCAGGCCGAGCTCGTCGCGCAGCAGGCGCTCGCAGCGCTCGAAAGCCGCCACCGCCGCGGCGCGGTCGCCGCGCAGGTGGTGCAGCCGCATCAGCCGCCGGTGCGCGTGCTCGCTCAGCGGATCGAGCGCCGCCAGCCGCTCGGCGCAGCACAGCGCGAGCGTGATCTGGCCGGCCTGCTCGGCCGCCGCGCCGCGGCGCGCCAGTGTCTCGTGCCAGCGGCTGCGGCGTGACTGCCGCATGTGCTCGACCCACGCGGCCAACTCGGGCTGGGCGGTGTAGCCGCAGCCGGCAAGCCACTCGGCGAAGTCGGTGTCGGCCTCGGCCCCGAATGCATCCAGCGGGTCGGCGTCCAGCACCAGGTCGGCCGCGAGCGACAGGCGCGTGCCGGTGTCGACCAGGCGTGCGCCGGTGGCCCTGCGCAGCCGGTGGATGCGCTGGTTCAGGTTGTTCAACGCGCCGCGTGCGCCGGCATCGGGCCACACCAGCGCCGCGGCCAGCGAGCCGGTCGCACCCGGCATGGCCGCCGCACAGGCCAGGCACGCGGCGTCGTTGGGCGACAGCGCCAGGGTGCGCGGCGGCTCGCCGCGCCAGTACAGGCGCGGCGAGCCGCAAAGCTGCAGATGCCAGGATGCCGTTGTCCGCACTCCAGTCATTCGGGCGTTCGTCCGGCGGCAGACTTGCTCAGTAGTTCAGCGTCCCGTTCAGCACCACCTGCGGGCCGCCGGTGTAGGCCGGGATCGTGGTGTCGGCGAAGCTTAACGTGCGCGCCGTGCGGTCCAGCGTGATGCCGAGCGAGGCCGGATCGCAGTCGGAGCAGGTGAAGCTGATGCCCATCGTTCCCAGGGTGCCGCTGGCCAACGTGATCGCCACCATGTTGACCTGCGTGCCCGGCGTGGCGCCCGGCTCGGGGACGTTGTTGGAAATCAGGGCGACCATCAACTGGTCGCCATGGCCCTCGGTCCAGAAGATCTTCAGCGAAGAACCGCAGCTGCCCCCGCTGCACACCGGTTCGGTGGGAAATGCCTTGCCGGCGCCGGGCGCATAGGTGGCGCCGGCGCCGACTGCGTCGACGGCCGGCCCCGACAGGGTCAGCGTGCCTGTGGCCGGCGCGGCCCCGGTGACGCTCAGCGTCGCGCCGGCGCTGGTGACGCTGCCGCCGCCGTTGCTGACGACGACGCGGTAGACCGCGCCGTCGTCGCCGGCCGCCAGCGCCGGCGTCGTGTAGTCGGCGGCCGTGGCTCCGGCGATGTCGGTGCCGTTGCGCTGCCACTGGTAAGCCAGCGGCGCGTCGCCGCTGGCCTGCACGGTGAAGGTCGCGGAGGCGCCGGCACTGGCGCTGGCGTTCGCCGGCTGCGTCGCGATCACCGGGGCTGCGACCTGCTGGCCGGCGCTGCCGCCGCCACTGCTGCTGTCGCCGTCGTCGCTGCCGCAGGCGGCCATCAGCACACTTGCGAGCGCGGCCGCCGCGGCGGCGCGCCACACCCGCAGGCTGCGGCGCGTGTTGCGCGGGTCACGCTTCGCGCGATTCGTCGGGTTCATGGGAGATCCTCTCGTTGTTGACACCGGTATCCGGTGGCATCGATTGAATCCGAGGCGCAATTACCAGCGGCTTACCGCATCGGCCGGGGCGCCGTGCAGGCCGGGTCGCAGTGCCCGGCCGCCGAGGCCGCACTGATTTTCGGTCGGTCCGGCGGCGGCTACGATTGCCGCCATTCGATATGGCCTGCGGGCCCGACCGCCATGCGCCACCATGCCCTCGCCACCGCCTTCGCCGCGTTCGTCGCCCTGGCCGGGTTCGGCACCGCAGCATCGGCCCAGCCGGCATCGGCGCCGGCGGCAGCACCGGCGGCACCGACCCTGCGGCTGAGCGCACAGGCCACCCGGTCGGTCGCGCTCGACGAGATGGTGGTCGTGCTCGCCAGCGAGCAGGAAGGCCCGGCGGTCGGCCCGCTGAACCGCGCGGTGCTCGAGGCGCTGTCGGCCGCGCTCGCGGCGGCGCGGGCAGAGGCCGGCGTCGAGGCCGAGTTCAGCGGCATCCACTCGTTCCCGGTGCGGGTCAAGGACAAGCCCGCCGGCTGGCGCGTGCGCGGCGAGCTGACGCTGCGCAGCCGCCGCCACGAGCCGCTGGCGGCGCTCGCGACCCGATTCGGTGACAAGCTGCTGCTCAGCGACGTGCGCTTCCGCCTGTCGCGCGAGCAGGCCGAGCAGACGCAGGCGGCGTTGATCGACGAGGCCGGCCGCGCCTTCCGGCTCAAGGCCGAGCAGGGCGCCCGCGCGCTGGGCTTCAAGGGCTACGAGCTGCAGAGCGCCGGCATCGACCTGCCGCCCGCGATGCCGCCGGTGCCGGTGATGCGCGCCGCCGTTGCCGGGGCGATGGCCGACGGCGGCGAGATGGCGATGGCCGCACCATCGGCGGCGGGCGGCCGCGCCGACGCGGCGCTGCTGAGCGCCGCCTTCGCCGCAGCCGGCCGTACCGACGTGACCGTGACGATCAACGGCGTCGTGACCCTGCGGCCCTGACGGCCGCGCGCCGAATGGCGCGGGCCGGTGCGGGCCCGCAAGCGCGCGTGTCCTTTCGCCCCGGCCCGGATGCAACCCAAAGTGGAAATGTCCCCTGTTTGGACAAGACAGGACTCGTCCAGCGCATCTGAGCTCGCTGCCTGCCATTCAGGATTTGAGAGCGGCTCATCGGTCAGGAGAGCCACGGGCTGGCGCACGATCGGGGCGCGCGTCGTGATACCGAGTTGCCCAACCCGGCCATGCTTCTGCGCAAAGGCGACGGCTGGCGCCCGGTGTACGAGGCGCTGACGCTCGACTGGGTCGACCGCGGCACCGGGACCGAGGAGGCGTACTCGACGCGGCCAGAGGCTGTCGTGGCGAAGCTGAAGATGCGCAGGGATGCAAGGCAAGCACAGGACGGGCGCCCGTAGGCTAAGCCTCGTGCTCAACGTCGTCGGGCGCCATCGGCTGATCACGAAGTGGAAAACTCCAGACCCGTGCGGGAGCCGTTTGCCGGTCAGCAGCACGGTGCGTGACCAAGTCGGCGAGCAGCGCCATCAAGATTCGTGGTCGTGCCCATATGAGAGATCCATGACGCGAGCGGGATGAGGCGCATGGGATGATCTCCGCTTTGGAGATGATCGCGGGCGTCGATTCAGCACAGCAACGTGCGATTGGCAGAGATGCCGTGGTGACTTCAAGGAGCACAGGAACCATGCCTTGACCAGTCGATGGATACCGTGGGGCAAGCTCGCGCGCCATTCCGATGGAAGCGTCCTCATCCACCCCCTGCTGGACCACATGGTCGACGTGGCGGCCGTGCTCGACGCGTTGCTGTTGGTGCCCGCCGTGCATCGTGCCCTGGAACGCGCCGCCGGCCGGCCCCTGTCGGATGTGGACCGCGCCCGCCTAGCTACGCTGGCCTTCCTGCACGACATCGGCAAGGCCAACACGGGCTTCCAGGTGCGCTACTGGCACGGGCGCGCGGAGCGTCCGGCCGCCTGGCACGTGGCGGAGTGCGGCCATGGCCCGCAGGGCTGGGCCTTGTTTACCGGTGGCCTGCATGGCGCGGAGCGGATCCTGGCCGGTCTGCCGCGGCAGGCAATGGCCGCCTGGGGTGGCGGGGTGGACGCGCTGCTCTACGCCAGCATCAGCCACCACGGCCGACCGGTGGGTGACGAGGCCACCTTCTCCATCTGGCAGCCCGTGCGTGACGGCGCAACGCTCATCTACGACCCCGCGTCGGCGGTGACCGCGATGGGCGAGCGCGTGCAGGCACTGTACCCGCAGGCGTTTGCCGCGCATGCGGTCGACCTGCCGGAGGCGCCTGCCTTCGCCCACCTCTTCGCCGGCCTCGTGCAACTGGCTGACTGGCTGGGCTCGGACACGCGCGAAGGCTTCTTCCCCTACACCCAGCCCGACGAGGACCGTGCCAGCACCGCACCGCAGCGCGCTCGCCACGCGCTGCACGCGCTTGGCCTGGACGTGGGCGATGCCACCTTGCGCCGTGCCAGCACGGCCTGCGACTTCGTGCAGGCCTTCGGCGTGACGGCGCCGCGGCCGATGCAGGTGGCAATGGCCAACGACAGCCTCGGCCCCGTGGTGGTGCTGGAGGCCGAGACCGGCAGCGGCAAGACCGAAGCCGCGCTGTGGCGCTTTCTGCATCTGTGGCGCGCCGGCCGGGTCGATGCGCTTTACTTCGCGCTGCCCACGCGCGTGGCCGCTTCGCAGTTGTACGAGCGCGTGCTGGCCTTCGTGCACCGCGTCTGGACGGTGAACCCTCCGGTCGTCGTGCGTGCCTTGCCCGGCTATACGGCGGCGGATGGGGAGACTGCAACGGCACTGCCCGAATTCCGCGTGCTGTGGTCCGACACGCCCGGCGATGCCGAGGCCGAACGCCGCTGGGCGGCCGAGTCGCCCAAGCGCTACCTGGCCGCCACCATCGCCGTCGGCACCGTGGACCAGGCCCTGCTTGGCGCCTTGCAGATCAAGCATGCGCACCTGCGCCAGGCCATGCTGGCGCGCAGCCTGCTGGTGGTGGACGAAGTGCACGCCTCCGACGCCTACATGACGCGCCTGATGGAGCACTTGCTGCGTGCCCACGTCGCCTGCGGCGGCCAGGCGCTGCTGCTGTCGGCCACGCTGGGCGCATCGGCGCGCACGCGCTACCTGTCCATCGGCAGCCGCCGCGCCGAATCCTTGCCGCCTCTGGCTGCTGCCCAGACCATGCCGTACCCGGCCATCAGCCACCGCGCAGCCGCGGGACCGGCGCTGCTGCCGGTGGAGGGCAATCCACGCCACAAGACCGTGCACTGGGAACTCTGGGACCAGATCGACGCACCCGATGCCATCGCCGCACGCGCCGTGCAGGCCGCCGCGGCCGGTGCGCGCGTGCTGGTCGTGCGCAACACCGTGCCGGCGGCCATTGCCACCTTGCATTCGGTCGAGGCGCTGGCCGCGGCGCTGGGGTTGGACTGCCTGTTCCGCGTGGGCAAGGATGGTGGCACCAGCACGCTGCACCACAGCCGCTTCAGCCGCCAGGACCGTCCGCTGCTCGACGCCGAGGTGCAGGCCCAGATCGGCAAGCAGCGCGCCGCGCGGGGTGGCCTGGTCGTCGTCGGCACGCAGACGCTGGAGCAGAGCCTGGACATCGACGCCGACCTGCTGATCACCGATCTGTGTCCCATGGACGTGCTGTTGCAGCGCCTGGGGCGGCTGCACCGCCATGCACGGCCGAGCGAGGAGGCGCCGCACGACCACCGGCCCGCGGCCTTCGAGGTGCCGCGCGCCTGGGTGCTGACACCGCCGGGGCACGACCTCGCCCCCTTGCTGCCGCGCCAGCGTCATGGCCTGGGGCCGATCCGCATCCAGGGCGAACCCATGGGTGGCGTCTACGTGGACCTGCGTGTGCTGGAAGCCACGCGGCGCCTGATCGCCGCGCAGCCCACGCGCAGCGTTCCGGCCGACAACCGCCTGCTGGTGGAGCAGGCCACGCACCCCGAGGCGCTGGATGCCATCGCGTTGGAACTCGGCGAGGCCTGGGTGCGCTTCGGTATCGAGTACGAAGGAGCCCTCGCCGCCACCAAGACCGTGGCCAACCTGCACGCGCTGCCATTCGACAAGGCCTTCGACGACGTGCATTTCCCCGAGGACGAGGGCCGCATCGGCAGTCGGCTGGGCACCGCCGACCGTGTCGTCGTTTTCGACCCTCCGCCACCCGGACCCTTCGGCCGGACGGTCGCACAACTGGCCATTCGCCACCACCTGCTGCCGCGCGGTCTGGCCCCCGACGCTCAGGCCCACGCTGTGCAGGCCTCGCCCGAGGCCACGGGCTTCACGTTCGCGCTGGGAGCGTCGCAGTACCGCTACACCCGGCTCGGCGTGGAGCGCCTTCCATCCACCCCCGACGAGAGCCCGACCGATGCCGCCTGACACCCCGTCCCCCGGCCTCCGCTGGAGTCTGCTGGACGAAGACCTGATCCGCTGGCGCTGCGTGGCGCGTGGCGATCCGCACCACAGCAGCCTGCCCGGGTTGCTGGCCGAGTTGGCTTCCGACACGGTGCGTGATTTCCCCGCCCTGCGGCCCCACCAGCGCCATCCCTGGCATGCGTTCCTGGCGCAGTTGGCGGCCATTGCCATGCACCGCGCCGCGCAAACAGAACCCTGGACCGACGCGGCCGGCTGGCGCGCGGCCTTGCTGGATTTGACGTCCGACGATGCGGACGGCGCGGCATGGTGCCTGGTGGCGCCGTCCGAGCGGCCGGCGCTGTTGCAGCCGCCCGTGCCTGGCGAGTGCGTTGGCGACTGGAAGAACGTGCAGTCCGCCGCCGATGAACTGGACATGCTGGTCACGTCCAAGAACCACGACCTCAAGGCCGCGCGGGCGCGCCACGCCGACCCGGACGACTGGTTGTTCGCGCTGATCAGCTTGCAGACGCAGGAGGGCTTCCTGGGCGCCGGCAACTACGGCATCTCCCGCATGAACGGTGGATTTGCCAGCCGTCCTGGCGTGGGCGTCGCGCCAGTCGGGACCTGGGGAGCACGTTGGCAGGCCGATGTGCAGACGTTGCTGGTCCAGCGCGGCGCCATTGCCGACCAGCAGGGCTACTCTGCTGACGGCGGCCATGCCTTGCTGTGGCTGCTGCCGTGGGCGGGCACGGAGTCGCTGAGCATGGCGTCGCTGGACCCGCTGTACATCGAGGTTTGCAGGCGTGTGCGCCTGTTCGCAGACGGGGGCCGGCTGGCGGCGCGCGTCACGGGGAGCAGGGCCGCGCGCATCGCCAGCAAGGAGCGCAATGGCATCACGGGTGACCCATGGACGCCCGTCGATCCCGCCGAAGGCAAGGCACTCACGGTCTCGAGCGCCGGTTTCGAATACAAGCTGATGGCCGACCTGCTTACCAGCGGGCGCTTCGCCCAGGGTGCGGCCTGGCGCTTGGATGGGTGGCCGTGCGATGCCAGCTTGCAGGTCGTTGCCCAAGCGGCCGTGCGCGGGCAGGGCAAGACCGAGGGCTACCACGAGCGGCGCATTCCCATCTCGCCCAAGCTGCGCAGCCGCCTGGCTGGGCCGCAGCGTGTGGCCGTGGCGGAGATGGCCAAGCAGCGCATCGCGGCCATCGCCGCGCTGCGCAAGCTGTTGTGGAGCGCACTGGTGCTGCTGTTCGCCAACGGCGATGGCGACGATCGCAGCGACGGCATCGGCGACAAGGCCGGCCGCTTTGCCGGCCCGTTCGAGCAGGCCGAGGACGCGCACTTCTTCGATGCCCTCACGCTGGAGGCCGAAGCCGAGGATGCTGCCCGTCCGGCGCTGCGCGTGCAATGGCTGCTGGGCATGGTCGAGCGCGCCGAGCGCGTGCTGACCCAGGCCTTCGACGCAGGTCCGCGCAGCGGCATGCAGCGTTACAAGGCCCGCGCCGCCGCGCTGAGCCGCTTCCACGGTGCACTGCGTGGCCCCAAACCGGTGCTGCCCGACCTCGCCAACCACTACGCCCAACAGCGCCGCGATGCAACGCCCGAACCGCAAGGACAACACCATGCCTGAACCCACCCTTGACGCCCCTGTGGCCGAGGCGACCGATGCCACCCCGCCGCGCAGTCCCTACGGCGCACTGGCCGCGTATGTGCGCAACGCCGGCCCTGGCGACCGTGCGGCCCTGGCGCGCATGGACCCCGATGCCTTGCGCCCGCACGAGATCGCCGCGCTCTCGCGTGCGCTGCTCACGGCGGGCTTGCAGCCCGAGACGTGGCGCGTCGAGACCTGGCCGCGCTGGTCGCTCATCGCCCATGGCATGGCGTTGGCGGGGCACGACGGCGCGGGCCGGCTGGGCCGGCAACTGGCGCAGGCGGGCGTGGCCGAGTCGCGCGTGACCAAGCTGCTGACGGCCCGGGGCGAAGCCTTCCGGCAACTGCTGCCGCGCGTGCTGCGGCTGCTGGCCTCCAAGAGCGTGCAGCCCAACTGGTTCGAACTCGGCGAGCTGGTGCTCAAGGAAGACAGCAGCGCGCACGACGACATCCAGCGGGCCGAACAACTGCGAATGCGCATCGCCGGTCCTTACTTCTCGGCCCGTGCCACCAAGGCGTGAACGCCACCCGACACCTCCAGGAGAAACCATGACCTTGCCCCGCTTCATCCAGATCCACACGCTGCACAACTATCCCGCGGCGCTGCTCAACCGCGACGACGCCGGCCTGGCCAAGCGCCTGCCGTACGGCGACAAGGTGCGCACGCGCATCTCGTCGCAATGCCTCAAGCGGCATTGGCGGAAAGCCGAGGATGCCTTTTCACTGAGTGGCTTGGATGTTCCGATGGCTATCAGGTCGAGAGCGTTTGTTGATCGCATTGGCTCCGCTATGAGGGCAGAAGGTGTCGACGACCAAGTCGCGGATGCAGTAGCGCTCGCGTTGCGTGATGCACTGAAAAAGCCGCTGGACAAGCTCATCAAGGATGCCGGGAAGAAGAAAACTCCGAAGAAGGGTAAGAAGGCGGAGGAGGTGCAGGACGACGAGGACGACGAAGGCGATGCAGTCAGTGGAGAGCAGAAACAGGCGATCCTTCTTGGTGTTGCCGAATACGAATACCTGACTCGTGCATGCGTGGAAGTCGCCAAGCGCACTTCGGCTGCGGAGGCTCGGCTGGCATTGCTGTCACGTTTGAAAGCCGAGCATGACAACTTGAAGCAGCTTCCACTCAACAGCGGGCTGGAGTCCGCGCTGTTCGGCCGCATGGTCACCTCCGACGTGCTGGCCAGTCGCGATGCCGCCGTTTACGTGGCCCATGCCTTCACTGTGCACGAAGCGCAGGTGGAGAACGACTACTTCACCGTGGTGGACGACCTGCTCCAGGAAGCGGGCGAGGCCGGCTCGGCCGGCATCTTCGACACCGAATTGGCCAGCGGCCTGTACTACGGCTACGTGGTGGTCGACGTGCCGCAGCTCGTGGCCAACCTCGAAGGCGTTGCCATCAAGGACTGGAACACCGCGACACCTGAGCAGCGCGCACTGGCCGGCCGCGTGGTGCAGCACCTGCTGCACCTAGTGGCCACGGTGAGCCCCGGCGCCAAGCGCGGCTCGACGGCGCCCTTCGCGTGGGCCAAGTTCATGCTGGTGGAGGCCGGCAACTGGCAACCCCGCAGCCTGGCGGGCGCCTTCCAGAACGCGCTGCCGTCCAGCCAACCTGCCCTGCGCAAGGCGGCCGTGCAGCGCCTGAGCGACGAGATCGCGCAGATGGACGCCGCCTATGGTGCACCGCTGTCGCGCCGCTTCCTGGCGGTGGACGACGTGCAGGTGCCGGGTGCCGAGCGGCTGACATTGAAGGCGCTGGCCGAGTGGGCGCAGGCCGCGGTGACGCGCGCGGAGGCCTGAGCGTGATGCTTCATCTGGTGCTGCGCCTGGCGTCGCCGCTGATCGCCTTTGGGGGCGAGACCATCGACAACCAGGGCGTGATCCGCGACTTTCCGGCGCTGTCGATGCTGACCGGGCTGATCGCCAATGCCCTGGGCTGGGACCGTGGGCAGGACATGCTTCACAACCGTTTGCAGCAGCGCCTGCGCATGGGCACGGTGCTGGAGCCCATGGCGTTGCGTGGCGGCGCGGCCGAGGCGCAGCGACTCGTGGATTTCCAGACCGCCGAACTGGGCGCTGCCGACAAGGGCTGGACCACCTGGGGCCAGCCGGAGGAGCGGCGCGGCGGGGCTGGCTCCTATGCGGGGCCCCACCTGCGCTACCGGCACTACCACGCGGAACTCACGGCCTGGGTCGCCTTGCATCTGGCGCCCTCCGACGAGTTCCCGACGCTGAAAGACATCGCCGCTGCGTTGGACCAGCCCGCTCGCCCACTGTTCATCGGCCGCAAGCCTTGCCTGCCGACCGGCCGCCTTGTTGCGGGCTGGCAGGAGGCCGAGCACGTGCTGGGCGCCCTGCAAGCCTGGACGCAGCGCCTACCGGCCCATGGGACCGGCTGGCGCGCGCAGTGGCCGGACGGCCAGGGCAGCCTGTCGGCCGACCGCCGCAGCGACCTGTGCGACGAGCGCAACTGGACCAGCGGCCTGCATGGCGGCTGGCGGTCGGTGCGCGAAGGGCTGCTGCCCGCAAGGGAGGCCGCATGAGCAGGCCGTCATCACTGCACCTGCTGCACACGCAGCCCGACGCGCGTCTGCTGGCCGCCTGGGTGGCGCGCCACCACACGCGGCACGAACGGCAGCCCTCGGACCTGGGGGACGCCTTGCACGGCCTGCTGCGCGCGGCCTTCGGCGAAGCCGCGCCGCAACCCTTTCGCTACCTGGACGAACGCCAGGGCCTGCTGGCCTACACCGCGCTGGATGCCGATGCCATGCGCGCCCAAGTCGCCTTGGCCGACCCGCTGGCGGCACAGACGCTGGGGCTGGGTGCGAACGGGCGGCACGATGGCTACCGCCTGCGACCCTTTCCCGTGCGCTGGGCGGTGGGCCAGGTGCTGGGCTTCGAGGTGCGGCTGCGGCCCACGGTGCGCGCGGCCAAGGGGGAACGCGATGCCTTCCTGCATGCGGTGGAACAGGCGCGGGGCGCGCCTTTGCAGCGCGAGGCGGTGTACGTGCAGTGGCTGCGCGAGCACCTGGCGCCGCGAGAGAGCACCGCGCGCGAAGCCTGGCAGGGCGCCGTCGACCTGCTGGAAGACGTGCACCTGGCGGGCTTTCAGCGCCAGCAGGTGGTGCGGCGCACCCAGGCCGCAGGCGGCGAGGTGCGGCGCGGCCGCGTGATCGACGGGCCGGATGCTTTGCTCAAAGGGCACCTGCGCGTGCGCGACCCCGCGGCATTCGAGCAACTGCTGGCGCGCGGGGTGGGGCGGCATCGCGCTTTCGGCTTCGGCATGCTGTTGCTGAGCCGGCCGGGCTGAGGGCGCACGGTGCTCAAGGGCCGGCTGGGGCTGGAGAAGGCGCGCATCCCGCACGCGGACCGCCATGGCCTGCTGTGGTTGTCGCGTGGCGAGCTTTGCGTGGTCGACGGCTGCCTGCATTTCCTGCGCGGGCGCGACAGCCTGACGCCAGGCATCGACCAGATCCCGCACCAGGCGGTGTCGATGATCCTGCTGGGGCCGGGCAGCAGCGTGACGCACGACGCGCTGCGCCTGCTGGCGCGCCACGGCACGCTGCTGGCAGCCGTGGGCGAGGACGGCGTGCGCAGCTATACCGCGCCGGCGCTGCTGCCGGACCGCTCCGACGTGGCGCGGCGCCAGGCCGAACTGTGGGGCAATCCGCGCCGGCGCATCAGCGTGGCCCGCCGCATGTACGCGCTGCGCCTGGGCGAGGTGCTGCCGCACCGCGATCTGGACACGCTGCGCGGCATCGAGGGCGCGCGCGTCAAGAACTTCTACAAGCTGATGGCCGAGAAGCACGGCATCCAGTGGAAAGGCCGGAACTACGACCGAGCCAACCCGAATGCCACCGACCTGCCGAACCAAGCCATCAACCACGCGGCGACGGCGGTGCAGGCGGCCGCGGCCATCGCGGTGCAATCGCTGGCGGCGCTGCCACCGCTGGGCTTCATCCACGAGGACTCGGGGCAGTCTTTCGTGCTCGACATTGCCGACCTGTTCCGCGACACGGTGACCTTGCAGATTGCATTCACCGCCGCCAAGCGCGCGGAGCAGGTGGACGACACCGTTGACCGGCTGGTGCGGCGCGAGGCCGCGGCGGTGTTCCGCAAGCAACAAGTCATCGGCTCAATGATCGATCGCATCAAGATGGTGCTGCGTCTGGACGAGGTGGAGCATGGCACTGGTGACGATCGTGATTCGTGATGTGCCGGATCGCTTTCACGGCTTCCTGTCGTCGGTGATGCTGGAGGTCTCGCCGAACGTGTTTGTCTCGCCGCGCATGAGCCCAGGTGTCCGCACGCGTGTGTGGAATGTGATGAGCGACTGGTACAAGAATGAGCCGCAGGGCAGCTTGGTGATGGTTTGGCGCGACCTCGATGCGGTGGGCGGCGTGGGAGTTGCCAACCTGGGCGATCCACCGCGCGAGCTGGTGGAGGCGGACGGTATGTGGCTGGTCAGGCACCGCGCTTCGCCGGGCGGGCACGCTCCTTAAAATTCTGAGCGTTTGGTAGTTTTCTCCTGCGTGACTTGGGCTTACGCGGGAGAGGTTGCCCCGCGCGAGCGGGGATAGGCCCCAGACGCAGCAGTACTTCGACGCCCAGGGTCGGGTTGCCCCGCGCGAGCGGGGATAGGCCCAGGCAGCTCGAGTCCAGCGCCGGGTACTCGCTGGTTGCCCCGCGCGAGCGGGGATAGGCCCCCCGCCCACATCATCTACCAGTGCCTGACGGAGGTTGCCCCGCGCGAGCGGGGATAGGCCGCTTCAGCGCGTCGTCGAGCAGCTTCTTCTCGTGGTTGCCCCGCGCGAGCGGGGATAGGCCCCGCTGGCGGCCGTCGATCTCGCCCACGAGGCCGGTTGCCCCGCGCGAGCGGGGATAGGCCCCTGCGTACCTGCCGCTGCCAACTCTGCAGCCCGGTTGCCCCGCGCGAGCGGGGATAGGCCCTGACATCGACTCGATGGCCGCAGCCTACGACCGGTTGCCCCGCGCGAGCGGGGATAGGCCGTGTGCTCTTGCCATCGAGCGCATCGCGCGCATGGTTGCCCCGCGCGAGCGGGGATAGGCCTGTGACTGGCGCTACGAAAGGGAGTATGAAGTAGGTTGCCCCGCGCGAGCGGGGATAGGCCCCCGAGGTTTCCGGGTCGCCAGTCTCACCAGTGGGTTGCCCCGCGCGAGCGGGGATAGGCCCGACCATCGGCACCGGCGCGGACTTGCCCGACGGGTTGCCCCGCGCGAGCGGGGATAGGCCCCACAGGATCTGGTTCTTCAGCGCCACCAATGCGGTTGCCCCGCGCGAGCGGGGATAGGCCCAAGAAGCTGACGACGGTGCCGAAGCCGAGGATGGTTGCCCCGCGCGAGCGGGGATAGGCCCGCCCGGAGGTCAGCATGATCGACGGCGCCGCGGGTTGCCCCGCGCGAGCGGGGATAGGCCCGACCAGGATCTGCCGGGCACCGCCGTCGTGACGGTTGCCCCGCGCGAGCGGGGATAGGCCCCCGAGCATCGCAGCCGGTGCGCACGCGATCGAGGTTGCCCCGCGCGAGCGGGGATAGGCCCCATCACCGATGACATCAGCGATCCAGGCAGGCGGTTGCCCCGCGCGAGCGGGGATAGGCCCGCCTTCGGCAACAAGTTTCTCGCCGTGATGGCGGTTGCCCCGCGCGAGCGGGGATAGGCCCTCTTCGCCGAAGGGCTCGAGCAGCTCCAGCACGGTTGCCCCGCGCGAGCGGGGATAGGCCCTTCAGAGCTTCACCTTCTCCCTGGGCGAGATCGGTTGCCCCGCGCGAGCGGGGATAGGCCCTTGACCCAACCGCGCTCGGGCGTGCGCAGCACGGTTGCCCCGCGCGAGCGGGGATAGGCCCTCAACGCGAAACTCGCGACCGCACTTGCCCCCGGTTGCCCCGCGCGAGCGGGGATAGGCCCCACGAAGACCAGCTATCCATACTCGATCAGCCGGTTGCCCCGCGCGAGCGGGGATAGGCCCTCGTCCGGGGGGCACGTCACGCTGCCGGTGATGGTTGCCCCGCGCGAGCGGGGATAGGCCCTGGAGCAGCATCACGATATTGCAGGCAACGTGGGTTGCCCCGCGCGAGCGGGGATAGGCCCCGCCCGCCGCATAGCGATGATCCGCTGCTGACGGTTGCCCCGCGCGAGCGGGGATAGGCCCCGGTCGGCCATGACCATGAAGTGCGAGGTCGGGGTTGCCCCGCGCGAGCGGGGATAGGCCCGTCGTCGGCTTCGACTACCCGAAGCAGATGCCGGTTGCCCCGCGCGAGCGGGGATAGGCCCTTTGGATGGCCGGGATGCCGTCCGCTGCTCGCGGTTGCCCCGCGCGAGCGGGGATAGGCCCTTCACCATCGACAAGGCCAGCGGCTGCTCGCCGGTTGCCCCGCGCGAGCGGGGATAGGCCCGTCATCCTGGCGCGCGCCTACCACCGCCTGGGGGTTGCCCCGCGCGAGCGGGGATAGGCCCGTCGCCGGCGGCAAGTGGCGCTGGTGGGGCGAGGTTGCCCCGCGCGAGCGGGGATAGGCCCACTGCGAGCGCGGCAGCGCATGGTCCGATGGCGGTTGCCCCGCGCGAGCGGGGATAGGCCCTTCTCCAGCACCAGGTACGGGAGCCCGCGCTTGGTTGCCCCGCGCGAGCGGGGATAGGCCCTGCACGGCGGCGCGCCGAACGTCTTGCCGGTGGGTTGCCCCGCGCGAGCGGGGATAGGCCCTGCCCCAGCGTGCCCGTGGCCGACTTGCTGCTGGTTGCCCCGCGCGAGCGGGGATAGGCCCTGCGCGCCCGTCAACCCGGCCACTGGGCAACCGGTTGCCCCGCGCGAGCGGGGATAGGCCCCGATACGCCACGATCGAGGTACCGACGCCGCTGGTTGCCCCGCGCGAGCGGGGATAGGCCCAGGGTGCGCGGCAACCCGAAGTGCTTGATCGCGGTTGCCCCGCGCGAGCGGGGATAGGCCCTTCGGCGACATGCTCAAGGGCATCAAGCTGTTGGTTGCCCCGCGCGAGCGGGGATAGGCCCAAGGGCATCGCGCGCGACTTCGCCGTCAGCAAGGTTGCCCCGCGCGAGCGGGGATAGGCCCGCTCGGCGTGCCTGGCGCCGCCGTCCACGACAGGTTGCCCCGCGCGAGCGGGGATAGGCCCCTGGAGCTGCCCCGACTCGAGCCGGTAGCGCTGGTTGCCCCGCGCGAGCGGGGATAGGCCCGACGACATCGAGCGAGCGCACCGCGAATGGAGGGTTGCCCCGCGCGAGCGGGGATAGGCCCTGCTCGACCGGCAGCTCGCTGATGACGACGACGGTTGCCCCGCGCGAGCGGGGATAGGCCCTTCGGCGACATGCTCAAGGGCATCAAGCTGTTGGTTGCCCCGCGCGAGCGGGGATAGGCCCAGGCTGCCCAACCCGCCGCGCCGCCCGCATTCGGTTGCCCCGCGCGAGCGGGGATAGGCCCCATCGTGTACAGGTTGTTGGTCGCCGCCTGCTGGTTGCCCCGCGCGAGCGGGGATAGGCCCCTGGCGGCGATCAGCGGCATGCTGTTCCCGGAGGTTGCCCCGCGCGAGCGGGGATAGGCCCTCACGCGCGCGGACGGCGTGGTGCTGCGTCTGGGTTGCCCCGCGCGAGCGGGGATAGGCCCTTCCGTGGCGAGCCGCACGTGCCCGGCATCGAGGTTGCCCCGCGCGAGCGGGGATAGGCCCCGACGTGACATTCCACTTGTCGTACCAATCGTGGTTGCCCCGCGCGAGCGGGGATAGGCCCTCGACGATGCCGGACCAGCCGAGCGTGGTGCCGGTTGCCCCGCGCGAGCGGGGATAGGCCCGGCCGTGCTGACGTGACCGGATCGCGAAGTGCGGTTGCCCCGCGCGAGCGGGGATAGGCCCACGTCAGCCGCCGCCGACGAGGTGCGCCGTGCGGTTGCCCCGCGCGAGCGGGGATAGGCCCTGGTCGTGGATCGTCCGACTCATTGCCTGCGCGGTTGCCCCGCGCGAGCGGGGATAGGCCCCATCGTGTACAGGTTGTTGGTCGCCGACTGCTGGTTGCCCCGCGCGAGCGGGGATAGGCCCTCGACGCTCACCATCACCGGCTGGGGCACCTAGGTTGCCCCGCGCGAGCGGGGATAGGCCCGCGGCCGCGCCCCGGCCAGACGTGCCGGTTGGGGTTGCCCCGCGCGAGCGGGGATAGGCCCGAGTTCTCGGGCTTCGTGCGCCTGGGCTTCCTGGTTGCCCCGCGCGAGCGGGGATAGGCCCCAGTGGTCGAACACATAGCCGTTCGCCGCGCAGGTTGCCCCGCGCGAGCGGGGATAGGCCCCAGGTGTCGGGCGCGGGCGCGGCGGTGTCGCGGGTTGCCCCGCGCGAGCGGGGATAGGCCCAGGTACTGCCCGGCGGCCGGCGTGCTCGGCGCGGTTGCCCCGCGCGAGCGGGGATAGGCCCCTGGCGCAGATCGAATGGGCCTACGCCGGCAAGGTTGCCCCGCGCGAGCGGGGATAGGCCCTACGCCGAGACCCGCGTGCGCCTGGGCGGCACGGTTGCCCCGCGCGAGCGGGGATAGGCCCCGCTGCGCAGGCGCCACATGCGCGCCATGCTCGGTTGCCCCGCGCGAGCGGGGATAGGCCCAGTGCGTTCTTCCCGCAGCGGCCGCGCCCAGAGGTTGCCCCGCGCGAGCGGGGATAGGCCCGGCACCACGCAGCCGCGCGGCGTGGTGACGGCGGTTGCCCCGCGCGAGCGGGGATAGGCCCGGCGTGCCGATCGGCTGGGCCATCGACTGGCAGGTTGCCCCGCGCGAGCGGGGATAGGCCCCGCCGCCGACAGCCGGCAGGGCACAGCACGCAGGTTGCCCCGCGCGAGCGGGGATAGGCCCCGAAATGAGCAGCGCACCCACAGCCGCAAGCAGGTTGCCCCGCGCGAGCGGGGATAGGCCCAGCACCAAGAGCTGGGTGTACGGCGCCACCTAGGTTGCCCCGCGCGAGCGGGGATAGGCCCCGCGCCAGCTCGGTGCCGTCGGCCGCGGCGACGGTTGCCCCGCGCGAGCGGGGATAGGCCCGCCTGGATCGAGACGCGCGTCTGGCTGGGCCAGGTTGCCCCGCGCGAGCGGGGATAGGCCCCCCTCGACGGCGATGATTTTCTGTTCGTCGAAGGTTGCCCCGCGCGAGCGGGGATAGGCCCTCGACCAGGACGGGCAAACAGTTGTGAGGTGGGGTTGCCCCGCGCGAGCGGGGATAGGCCCTTCTCCTCCGTCCGGGTTGGCGAGGGCGGCGAGGTTGCCCCGCGCGAGCGGGGATAGGCCCCAGTTCATGGACGAAAGAGCTGTCATCCTATTGGTTGCCCCGCGCGAGCGGGGATAGGCCCCTGACGGTCGATCATCTGCGCATCCTGCACGAGGTTGCCCCGCGCGAGCGGGGATAGGCCCACTGCGCACCGGTGCATTGTGCTCACTCGCCGGGTTGCCCCGCGCGAGCGGGGATAGGCCCTGGTAATGAGCCAGGATCGCATTGACGCGCCGGGTTGCCCCGCGCGAGCGGGGATAGGCCCTTTGCCAAACCTCCGAAGAAGGCCGCAACCATGGTTGCCCCGCGCGAGCGGGGATAGGCCCGTCGGGCGCGGTGTGGCGAAAGCTCTGCCGCTGGTTGCCCCGCGCGAGCGGGGATAGGCCCCCTGCACATGCCGGCCCCTCGATCAAGTCGCGGTTGCCCCGCGCGAGCGGGGATAGGCCCGGAGTGCATCCCGACGGAAGTGCGAAGGTCCAGGTTGCCCCGCGCGAGCGGGGATAGGCCCACGCGCGGACCGGCGCGGGCGGCCGCCGTGCGGGTTGCCCCGCGCGAGCGGGGATAGGCCCGAACGAGATTTCGTAGGGCGTCCAGCGGGTGAGGTTGCCCCGCGCGAGCGGGGATAGGCCCGACACGTTGACTCAGCCCATGATCAGATGCGCGGTTGCCCCGCGCGAGCGGGGATAGGCCCGGCGGCACCGGCCCCACGGCACAGTGCGAAGCGGTTGCCCCGCGCGAGCGGGGATAGGCCCGGCCAGGATGGTGGCAACCGCAGCATCGATCTGGTTGCCCCGCGCGAGCGGGGATGTTGGCGCCGACCGAAAATTGACCCACCTGTGAGGGTTGTGCCGATCCAAATTTGACCCGGGTGTTCAACCTACCCTGCTGCTTTTTTGTGCAGCCAGGGAGAAGAGGAGTGATCACCATGGCCAT